>Ga0209611_10002195_pt1 | contig 34256 bp, 21 predicted proteins | sample S1TSphgellanicum_3_FD_187693 | JGI IMG/M metagenome (GOLD analysis project Ga0209611, IMG submission 187693) | Host-associated microbial communities from peat moss isolated from Minnesota, USA - S1T2_Fc - Sphagnum magellanicum MG (SPAdes) (version 2) | ecosystem: Host-associated > Plants > Peat...
GACCGGCCGCTGTCGGTCGAGCTGCCGTCCGAGCTGCCGTCCGCCGCGCCTGGAGCGCCCTTTGCGGCCTCGAACGACCTGGCAGCGCAGCGCTTATGGCGGCTCGCATTCGGCGCTCCCTTGCAGCCACCGCCCTTGGTGCGCGCTCACGCCCGCGTGCGCCAGCTCATCTGTGCGGTGCTGGAGGTCGATGAACTGGATCCGAGCTACTTTCCGCGGCGCCCGGTCTTGATGCCGCAACTCATGCAGGCGCTCGACGATCCGAATACGGCGTCGGACCGGCTATCGCGGATGATCGGTCATGATCCCGTATTGTCCGCGGACGTGCTGCGTCTCGCCAACTCGAGCTTGTACCGCACCTCGTCGTCACCGATCGAATCGATTCAGCGCGCCACCGTCGTGTGCGGCGTGGATGCATTGCGCGGCATGTTGGCGACCGCGATGATACGGCCCGTGTTTCGCGCCAGCCGTACGAATTTCCCACGATTTCCGCGCATGTTATGGGACAGGACGGAGCGCGCGGCGCGCGCCGCCGAGCTGTATGCGGCGAAGATTCAGCCGCAGGACCGGTTTGAGGCGCAACTCTGCGTGCTGCTGAGTGCGCTCGGGCCGCTGGTCGTCTACAGTGCTGCGCTCGACGGCTATTCGCGCGCGCCGCAGCTCACGCCCAACCCGTCGCTGTTCGTCGAGCTGATCGGCACACTGGCGCCGCAACTGTCGCACCGCATCGCACGCGACTGGCAGACCTCGCCGCGGCTGCAGGCGTCGCTGCCACGAACCGGCGAGGGCACGCTCGCCGCAGCCCTGCACGCCGGAGAGCTGCTTGGCACGCTGTCATCTCTGGAATCCGCGATGGCGATCACCCGCGAACAACGGCTCGGCATGATCGAGGAGGCTGGACTACCGCAGGCGCTGATCGAGGAGATCTGGCCGCGGCTGACGGGACCGTCCCAGCAGTGAGATGAATTGTGGCTCAACGCAGCCTGCGGGACTTCGGTCCTCTGGGCACGGCCTCGCGACGATATGTGCTCAAGACCGGTAGCTGCGGGCCCTTGGCATTGTCGCTCAAAGGCCTGGCCGCGCGTGCGCGGCCAGGTCTCGCGTTGCAAGAGATCGTGTCAAGGCCGAACCGGCGGCAGCTTGGTCTGATCGCCGGTATTCAGGCACTTCGGATGACCAAATCCGCCGGCGCTATTGCCCGTACCGCCCGAAGGATTCGGGGTGATGTCATAGATGATATTGTCCGGATGACCCGGATCGCTGGACACGCCCGCGACCGATGCCAGATGGTCCAGCACGAGATTATGCCTCACGCGCCAGGCGATATCGTGGTCCGAGCAGGACGTATCGCCGCTCACACCCACGGCGCCGATCAGTTTCGCGCCCGCTGCGTAGAGCGCGAGTCCGCCGCCGAATACGTTCACGCCGCCGATTTTGTGTCCCACCATGGGATCGTCCGCCGTGCCGTAGGCCGACGAGGGTCCGAGATAAGCGAGCAGCGGGTCGACGGGGTTGCTTGCCTGCAGTCCGAACAGACTGCCGCCCGGCTGCACGGCCGAATACAAATTCGCCGTTGACAACACCAGCCCCGTGGGGTGTCCGGACCCATTGCTGCTCGACGAGGAGTCGAGACTGAAGGCATTCGCAGTGTTGGCCTTCTGTGCGGAAATGACCCGGCTGCCGGGCCACTGTGCACCGCGATCGACGCCGGAGAATGCCACCGCGCAGACCACGCCGTCGCGATCCACGATGGTCGCCCACATCTGGTTGTTGAGACCGCTGGTTTCGGCGGCCGTCGCCGCCTCGAGTGCGGATTTCAACGCAGAGTAGCCCGGAAGACTCTTGCATTCGTTGCTGCCTTCTTCTGCAAGGGCCGATCCCGAGACGCAGGCGAGTGACAGCGACAGTATTACCGAGGCATTGGAAAACAGTCTGTTCGACATAGCCGACTCCTTCAATCTTATTGTGGTAGGGCAAATGCAGCGCGATTCTAGTCACGCCGAGCGTGAGCGGCAATTGTCGGCAACCGCAGCCACCTTGAGACGTTATGGTAAACGCGTGTTTGCAGCGCCGCCTGTTTCGGCTGAAGGCTCGCCTGGGTCAGCGTGGAGAGCCCTGCATTTCAGCCAAGCCGCAGCGTCACGAATTCAGCCGGGCTGCGTCGTCACGATTTTTTTATGAGCTGATCGTCACTGCTTCAGTCTGCAGAGCCGCCCGTTCCACTCGGGCTGCGGCATGCCTTCAGTTGAGATGCAGAGCCGCCCGTTCCAGTCGCGATGCGGCATGCCTTCAGTTGGGCTGCAGCGTCACCATCGTGAGCGTGCGCTTCCCCAATGCCGCTCCGGTGTCGGTGCGGTCGATGACCACGTAGAAACTCTTCGGGTGCGAGCGTTCTGTGCGCGCCACAGGAATCGTCAAGCTCACGCTGCCCTGGCCATCGTCGATGTGCTCGACACGCGGAACCACCGGCGCAAAATCCACCGACGGCTTCGCGGTGCCGGATTCGGTCCACCAGGAAAACGCGACTTTCCCATGCGCACTGCCGGTGCGCAGCACGGTCACTTGAGCGCTCGCGGCCGAGGCCGGAACGTTCACCGTGTCGGCGGCGAACTCGATGCGCGGCTGTTCGGTGCGCGCAACACCGGTGGCGGAGGCGCGTGCCGGCGTGTTGCGCGCTGCAACGTTCGTCGCCTGTGCCGACGCTTTGGCACCTTGCAGAAATGACGGCGCCATGGCGCTTGCAGGCGCCGATGTCGCGGCCTGCGGCGCGCGGCTCGCCGTAGCAGACATCACCGGAGTCGGAGGTGTCGCTGCCGCGGGGGCGACTGCAGTGCGGGTGGGTGTAACCACCGGGTGCGCCGGGTCGATCGCGCGCCCCGTACCGGCAGGCGCCGTCGTGGAAGGCGTCGATGCGGACGGCGTCGTCGCAGTCGGCGCCGGTGCGGAAGGTGCCGATGTGGCAGGTACCGATGTGGCAGGCGCCGATGTGGCAGGCGCTGCCGCGGCAGGCGCCGTTGCAGCGGGCGATGCCACCCGGTCTATTGCCGACGTTACCTGCTCGGACCAGTCCGCGACGTGGCTCGACAGCGAATCGTAGTCGGTCGCCGCCCAGTAGCCGACCGCGGCAGCGCAGGCAAGCAGGACGACGGCGGCCGCGCGCAGCAGCCAGTTACGCCGGCGAGGCGCCGCCGCATTGACCAGCGTGGACAAGGACGGCAGCCGCAGGGCGGCCCCGGTCAAGTCGAAGCGAGCCAACCAGTCGCCCACATCCGCCGGCCGGCGCTCGCGTTCCCATTGCAGACCTTCGCGCAGGACGTGCCACTGCCGACCGGAAAGCCTCGGCGGACGCCGCAGCTTGATTCCCTGCGCATACGCCTCGATTGAGCTGAGATTCGGGAACGGGTGCCTGCCGGCCAACAGCACATAAGACAGGCAGGCGAGCGCAAATACGTCGTCGCGCGAATCGGGCGACTGACCCGCGAGCGACTGACAACTGGCGTAACCCGGCGCGGCCACGGGTGATCGCTTCGACAATTCCATGTGCTCCGACCAGCGTTCCTGCAGCTGTCTGTGAGACACGGCGAAATCCATGACCCGCAGGTCACCCTCGTTGGTGATGAAAACGTTGTGCGGACAGATGTCGCCGTGCAGGATGCGCCGCGAGTGCGCGTAGGCGAGGGCTTCGCCCACGTCGCGCATCACGGCGAGCGCATGAGTGCGCGCCAGGGCAACGCCGTTCCGGGCGGTGAACACGCGGCTCAAGGGCACACCGTTCAGCAACTCCATCGTCAGAAACGCGATGTTGCCGTCGCGCTCGAATTCATGTACCCGGACGACGTTCGGATGCGACAGCAGTTGCATCTGCTGGAACTGACGCTGCGCTTCCATCAACAGCTCGTCGCTTTCGGCAACCGAGGCATTCAGCACCTTGACGGCAACGCTCCGGCCGGTGATCGGCAGATCCAGCCGGTACTCATCGAGAGCCTCGAATACGGTTCCGGTGGATCCTTCCCCGATCGGGGTCAGCAGCCGATATCTCGACAGCAGCACGTCGCCGGCCGCCACCTCGCGCCTTGCGTCGGTGGTGGTTGCCGACGCATCGCGGGGCGCCGCCGCCGCGGCGGGCGGTCTGAGCGAAACGAACGGTTCGGCCGCCATGATTGGCTGCGTTATGTCTGCTTCGGCGGCGGAACGTTGCGCAGCGGCGGTCTGCGGTGTGGCGCTCTTGTCTCCGGCCGGTTCCGCCGCATCGGGCTCTTCGGTGAAGGGATCTGCCGCGCCTGGTGCCGGGCCAGGATATTCGGAGGCCCGATTAGCCCCGCCAAAATGTGCGAAGCCCGGATGTGCGTTGCCCGGAGGTGCGGCGTCAGCAAGTCCCGCGTCAACGATTCTCGCGCCAGCAGGTCTCGCGCCCGGATGAGCGGCGGCAGGATGGGCCGCGCCAGGATTTAAACCAGGTTTTACGCCGGGTTTCACGCCGGCCGGTCGCCCCGAGCCAGGTTTCGCCGCGGCCGGTTTTGCCACCGCGGCCGATTTCGCGGCCGCGGCCGGAGCCGCTTTTGCACTCACCTTAGGCACAGGCTGCGGCTTCACCGCCGGCGGCGGCGTTTCCGGGCCCAGCGCCGAATTCTCGAGACGCCTCTTGAGCGACTGGAACAGCTCAGGCTGGATCTTTCCGCGGCGATAATACTGGTCCAGGAGCGAAAAAATCTCCCAGCTGTCCTCGTCGCCCTGCGGGTACTGCTCGCGCATCACCTGCAGGAACGTTTCGGGCGTGCAGATTCCGCCCACCATGGCGTCCAGCCACACCAGCGCGGCTCCCTCGCTGCCCGTACGGGTTTGCGGCTGTCTGGCCTGTTCTGTTCCGGCACTCATGTCGATGTCCTCAAAGCCTTGCGTCTCCACCTTAGTTTTACGCTGTTTGCGCAGTATTAGTCCAAATCTCGGGCCAAAGTGTCTCGGATGGCTTCCGGCAGCGGGCTCCGCATATGGCGGTAAGCGTCGTGATCCACGCCGATACGGAGCGAAGCCCGGCTTTGGGTGTATGGCAGCCGGCTACCCCACGATTATATGCCGCCGTTGTATGATTCGTAAAAGCGATGTCGGGCGGCCAGCCCGTCTTTCGGTTTGCAGGTTCCGGCGACTAGAATCGGGGGCGACGAGCCACAATGGGCCGACCCGGCAGGCGGCTAGCGCCCACCAAAATGCCGGTCGGCTATCAGGCAAATGATCTCGAACATGATGCTTGCGCCGACCAGCGCGGTGTTGCCGGTTTGATCGTAGGGCGGGGCGACTTCCACGACATCGCCGCCGATCAGATTCAAGCCGCGTAAGCCGCGCAGCAGTCGCAGCGCTTCCAAGGTGGTGATGCCGCCGATCTCCGGCGTACCGGTTCCGGGCGCGTACACGGGATCCAGACCGTCGACATCGAACGAGATGTAGGTCGGTCCGTCACCGACGATTTTTCGCGCCTCTGCGATCACGCGCTCGACGCCCAGCGCGGCAAACTCGTCCATGAACACCACTCGCATGCCGTGCGAGAGCGAGAATTCGATACCGTCCATGAAGTTCTGGCCGCCGCGAATCCCGATTTGAATGGTGCGCTTGGGGTCCAGCAGGCCGTCCTCGACGGCGAGTCGAAACGGCGCGCCATGGGTGAACTTCGAGCCGTAGAACTCGCCCCAGGTGTCGCAGTGAGCGTCGATATGCACCATCCCGATCGGCTGCGCGGCGGCGATCGCCTTGAAGATGGGATAAGTGATCGAATGGTCGCCGCCGGCGCTGACCGGCCGCACGCCGGCGGCATGAACCTTGCGATAGAACGCGGCGATTTCCTCCACCTGCTTCTCGAGGTCGAAGCGATGCGACAAGCGCACATCGCCGAGATCCGCGATTCTGCACAGCGAGTAGGGATTCACGCCGAGCGCGAGATTGACGGTCCGCATGAGACTCGATGAATTGCGAATTTCCCGCGGACCGTGCCGCGCGCCCGGCCGATTGGTTACTCCCAGATCCGTCGGGACGCCGATCAGGCCGATGTCGACACCGTCGAGCGAATGCGCCAGCGGTGCCCGCATGAAGGTCGCGATTTCGGTGTAACGGGGCTGCTTCATCGGATCGTCTTCAGGCGTGCTCATTCGCATTCTCCCGAGGTGGATGCGGCGAGTCTAAACCATCGAGGCATCAGCGGAGATTCAATGATGCATCCTGTGGTTGCATTGCCGGCCGAGCGTCCCAGGCAGCGGAGAATTCCTGCGATGCGCAATCAACAAGATCTGATGCGGCGTGAACCCCAAGCCGGTATCGTTGCGCACGTGACAGACCGCCAACCACCGCCGCCGATCGTCATCGCAGGCCACACCGCACGCTTCGATGCGCGGGGCGTGCTTCGGCCTTGGACGTCGTGGAACGATGCGCTGGACCGCGAAATGGATTTCTACCAGACCTGCCCGTCGGATCGTGGATATCCGCGCTTCGTCCTGGCTACGTTTCTGGATGAAAACTGGACGCCCGATCCCGGCCGCAACGACACGATTCCGGCCACTCAGAACGGCATGGGGATTCTCTCGTACCTGAAATTTCACGCGCTTCGCGGCCGACGGAATGCGGCGTTTCTGCGCACCGCGTGCGCCATGGGGGACTACCTGGCCAAGGAGTCGCTTACTCCCGACAGCGGTGCCTATCCGTCGTTCACGCACTCGACCGGCCGGCGGGATCAGTTTCCGTTGCAGCCGGATTGCGGGGCGCAGAGCGACCGTCCGTACGAAATAGAACCCGACAAAGGCGGTATCGCGGGCTACGCTCTCACACGGCTGTTCGAAGCGGTGGGCGAGCGGCGCTATCTGGACCAGGCGCTGCGCAATGCGCGCGTGCTGGCCCGCAATCAGCAGGACGGAGACGCGGCGCGCTCGCCGTGGCCGTTCCGCGCCGATCATCGCACCGGCGAAGGGCGGGGACCCGTGTCGGGAAACATGACGTATATCCTTCGGCTCTACGAGGCGCTGCTCGGGCTGGGCTACGAGGAATTCGCGGCCCCGCGCGCGCGCTTGTGGTCCTGGATCCGGCGCTACCAAATTCCCAGTGCGCGCAGCGACGGCGCGCTGTTCGCGCAGTTCTTCGAGGACCACGACACGCCGACCAACCGCACCGCCTGGGCGCCGCTCAACCTCGCGCGCTATCTGATCGCCCGCAAGGAACTGTCGGACCCCGAGTGGCGGGCCGACTGCGACGCCCTCATCGAGTTCGTGCGCGGGAACTTCACGCACGATGAATTCGGAATCACCGTTTGCCATGAACAGGATGAGGACAAACAAGCGTGGGGAGGCATCAATGCCACTTTCGGCGCTGTCCTTGCGCTGCACGCAAAGGCCACCGGAGCCGCGCGCCTTGCCGAGGACGCACGCCGGGCGCTCGACTTCACGCTTTATTCGATCGACGAATCCGGCCGGCCGCGCGACCTGCACCTGAATCCCCGCCCCGGAGGCTGGCAGGAAGACGCCCATACCGACGTGATCCACAACTACGCGGACGCGTTGGCCGCCTTCCCGGCCTGGGGCGATATGCCGGACTGAGCGACAGTGGCATATAATGGGTCGAATACCAATACAAGGCCGCTGGCGCGCATCATTCTCAAGGCACCAGGCATATCATGAGGCCGCATGAAGCCTGGTACCCGGGGCCGCGAGTACCTGGCGTGGGCCAAAGGAGTAAATCGATGTCATCCGCTCGCTCAGCACCTGCCTCGATGCAATCCGAAGAGTGGCGCCTGCGGTGCGAACTCACGGATTTCTATCATCTCGTCGATTTCATGGGTTGGACCGAGTCGATCTTCAACCACATATCGGTGCGCCTGCCGGGCGCCGAGCATCACTACCTGGTGAATCCCTTCGGGCTCAACTACACGGAAATCACGCCGGAGAACCTGCTCAAAGTGGGTATCGACGGCCGACTGGTCGAACCGTCCAATTACCCGGCCAATCCCGCCGGGTTCGCCCTGCATGGCGCAATCCACGAGACGCGCGCCGATGTGGCGTGCATCGCGCACACGCACACCACTGCGGTGTCCGCGATTGCGATGAAGCGCGGCGGCTTCGACCACAATAATTTTTATAGTGCGCAGTTCCATGGACGGGTCGCCTATCACGATTTCGAAGGCATCACGCTGTATGCGGACGAGCGCAGCCGCATGATCGCGAGCCTCGGCGACAAGCATGTGCTGGTGCTGCGCAACCACGGCATCGCCGTGTGCGAACGGGACGTTCCCAGCACCTTCGCGCTGCTGTGGTCGGTGCAGCGCGCGGCGGAGATTCAGTGCCAGGCATCGGCCATGGACGGCGAGGATATACAGCTCAGCGAGGCCGTGCGGCAGCGCTGCCGCGATGCCGTCAGCGACCTGGCCAGCGGGATGCGGGTTGCCCGTTTGATGTTCGATGCGATGCTGCGCCGAATGCGGGCGGCGTCATAAATCGACAACATTCATGAGGTAGCGTTGAGGCGAGGCCGTGACGCACGCGACCATCGGGGGCGCTGGCGAGCGCGAGCCTTTCAGAGGTTGCAACGATGACAGACACGCCAGGGCTCGACCATGAAGAGATGGTGCGCCGGATCAGCCGCGATCTCGCGGACAGCTACGATGAAGAATTGGAGATGGAGATCGAGGACCGGCATCATCCCTTGCCGGGCCTCGATACCGGAGCGGACGGGGACGGGGATAAAGACTATCGCCGGCGCTACTTCACCGAACTGTTCAGGCTGCAGGCCGAATTGGTTAAACTTCAGGATTGGACGGTCGCTGCGCACCAGAAGGTGGTGATTCTGTTCGAAGGCCGCGATGCGGCGGGCAAGGGAAGCGCCATCAAGCGCATCACCCAACGCCTGAATCCGCGGGTGTGCCGGGTGGTGGCGCTGCCGGCGCCCAACGACAGGGAACGTACCCAGTGGTATTTCCAGCGCTACGTTCCGCATCTGCCGGCGGCCGGCGAAATCGTGCTATTCGACCGCAGCTGGTACAACCGGGCGGGAGTCGAGCGCGTGATGGGCTTCTGCACGGCCGAGGAATACGAGGAGTTCTTCCGCTCCGTGCCGGAATTCGAGCGCATGCTGGTGCGCTCCGGCATTCGCCTGCTCAAGTATTGGTTCTCGATCACGGACGAGGAGCAGTATCTGCGTTTTCTTGGCCGGATCCATGACCCGCTGAAACAGTGGAAGTTGAGCCCGATGGACCTCGAATCGCGCCGCCGCTGGGAGGAGTACACCAAGGCGAAGGAGGTGATGCTCGAACGCTCGCACATTCCCGAGGCGCGTTGGTGGGTGGTGCACGCGGTTGACAAGAAACGCGCCCGGCTCAATTGCATCGATCATCTGCTCAAGCAATTTCCCTACAACGAAGTGCAAAAGCCGCCCGTCGTGCTCCCCGAGCGCGAGCGCCACGAGCACTACTCGCGCCAGGCCGTGCCGGCCGACATGCTGGTCCCGGAAGTCTATTGAGCCGCTCGAATGAAACCCGCCGATCGAGGGTTTGTTCGTCAATAACGAGCTGACGAAGTAGCGACGCCTTCGGCGCCCGTGCCATCCTGCCCCGCCCCAAGTGGCGGGATTTGGCTCGCATTCCGCTCAGCCGAGGCGTTCGAGCAGCGCCATGGCCGCGGCGGGGTTGCGCTCCTTGTGGCCGCTGATCACGTAGAGGTAGACGTCGCGCGGCCTGCCGTTCGTGCCTCGCGGCCCGATGTAGGCGAGTCCATCCGGCGCGGCGCCGCGGGCCCAGTCGCGCGCCCGCGCGGCCCAGAGGTCCAACATCATCGCGGAATAGCCCGAGCTCTCGGCGGCCGTCGTTCCCATGATGCGTGCATACACGAAGGGCGCAGTGGTGTCGGCGATCTGCGGGTGCCCGGAATCGCCGGCGATCGCGACCGCGACGCCGTACTTGCGTGCCAGCTCGACGAATTCGGCGCAGCGGAAGCTGTCGTGCCGGACCTCGACGACGTGGCGCAAGGCGGCGGCCTGCCCCGCCAGCAGCGCCAAGAATTCCTCGAAGTCCGCTGCATCGAACGGCTTGGTGGGCAGGAATTGCCAATTGATGGGACCGAGCTTGTCCTTGAGTTCCGTGATGCCGCCGGCGAGAAACCGTGTGATGCTGGGGCCCGCCTCGGCGAGCACCTTGCGGTTCATGGCAAAGCGCGGCGCCTTTACTGAAAAGACGAAGCCGTCCGGGGTTTCGTCGCGCCATTTGGCGAAGGTCGCGGGTTTCTGCGAGCCGTAATACGTGCCGTTGATTTCGATGGAAGTGAGCCGGCGGCTGGCGTACTCGAGTTCGCGCTTCTGGGGCAGTCCTTCCGGGTAAAACGTGCCTCGCCAGTCCTCATAGGTCCAGCCGCCGATGCCGACGCAAATCCTGCCCTCAGCAGCTGATTTGGCCGCCATCGATGTCGAACCGAGAATCGTTGCTGGTCATCGTTGTCGAATCCCGACCCCAACCGGGAACAACCACCATGGTGGTATATACCCCCGGGTGTTTAGCATATAGCGATTCTTCCGCGAAAACATCCGCGATCGTCGGGTGCGTGCGAGTGGTGCAAATCTCCCATCAAACGCTTCGTTGGGGTGCGTGGCTGCGGTGACCAGGTGCATCTGCTGTAGCCCGGCGGCCGAATGCGATATATTTCAGCTGGGTTGCACATAGCGGCAATCCTGACCGATCGCCGCGGGCTCGGTCATTAGGGGATGAATCAAGGGAGAAACGTCGATGGTTCAGTCAAGGTCGCTTTACGGCGCGAACGGGATGCTGCGCTTTTCACGCAAGGGAATCGCTGTCGTCATCTGTGCCGCCACGAGCTTGGTTGCGTCCTGGATTCCTTCGGCAAGGGCCGCCGATACAACTGCGGCAACCGTGCCGAACGACAAGACCAAGGCTTCGAAAGACGACACCTTGGAAGAGATCGTCGTGACCGGCTCGTTGATTCCGCAGAGCCAGAAGGAGAACTTCACCCCGGTCACGGTCATCACGGCCGCGGACATTCAGGCGAAGGGCTTTGCCGACGTTGCGGAAGCCTTGCAGCGCGCCTCGTATGCGACCGGCAGCGTACAAAACTCCCAGAACGCGGATTCGTTTACTCCGGGTGCCAAAACGGTGTCCCTGTTCGGATTGAACGAGTCTTACACCAAGTATCTGATCAACGGACAACCCATTGCCAACTACCCGGCGCTGTATAACGGCACCGACTCGTTCGTGAGCATTTCAGGCATTCCGACGGTGATGGTCGATCACATCGACATACTCCCGGGAGCGCAGTCCTCGATCTACGGTTCCGACGCCATTGCCGGTGTGATCAACATCGTCATGAAGCAGAACCTGGATGGGCCATTGATCGACGCTCGGTACGGCGCCTACAGCCAAGGCGGCGGCGCCGACCGGCGCATCGCCATCGCCGACGGACTGACGGTCGGCAATTTCAACGTGGTCGCGGGAGCTCAGTACGACAGCCAGTCGCCCATCTGGGGCTACCAGCGTGCATTGACCAGTCAGTACTACACCCAGGGAACGTCGCCGCAGACCGCTTATCCGAATGAGGAGATTTTCGGGCTCGACAATAATTCCTACTTCGAGGATCCGGCCAATTGCGCCAATGTGGCAAGTCTATTCGGCGGAACCAACGGTGTTCATTCGGCACCTGCGGTCGGCCAATACTGCGGCAGCGTGAGGACCGGTTTCTTCACCATCGACAACGGGGACGAGCAGACCGAGTTTTACCTGCACTCCACCTACGACCTCACCGAGCATTTGCAACTCTACTTGGACACCTTGTTGGCCCACGATGTGGTGCGCTTCAACGCCACGGGGCCCGGTGCCTACGTCAGCTATTACGACAGTTCGAGCCCGTTCGCTTACTACGAGGATCCACGCGTCTCGACCAGCGACTATCTGAACCTGCAGCACATATTCTCGCCGGAGGAAGCGGGCGGCCTCAACAATACCATCAGCAAGAACACCAACAATTCAACGCGGGGGACGCTCGGCATCAAAGGGTCGATCGGTTCGAAATGGCAGTGGCTCGCCGACATGACCTATACGGATAACAAGCTGACCGAATTGTCGTTCGTGCAGTTCACGCAGCCCATCGAGGCCTACTTCAGCAAGATCTATGGTCCACAGCTGGGTTTTGACAACAACCTGGGTGCCTACCTGTACGAACCGAACTACGCTAATTTCTACAAGCCCATCACACCCGCGGCATTCGCCGCCTTCAGCGGCTATGCGCCCAACTATTCCTACACCGAGGAAAGCCTGGCGCGCGCGCAAGTCACCAGCACGGATCTGTTCGAATTGCCCGCCGGCAATGCCGGCCTTGCGCTGCAGATCGAGGGCGGCGATCAAGGCTGGAATTATTCCCCGGATCCAGGTTACTTCGACAATCAGGTCTTCGGGATCACCTCGTCCGCCGGGTCGGGACACCGCTCCCGCTACGCCGGCACCGCGGAATTGCAGGTGCCGATCTTTTCCATGCTGAAGGCTAGTCTGTCGGGACGTTACGATGACTACCGGATCGAGGGACAAAGCGTGGACAAGGCCACGTTCAACCTCGGGCTCGAATTCCGGCCGTTGAAGGAAGTGTTGGTGCGCGGCCGCTACGGCACGGCCTTCAAGGCCCCGACGCTGGCCGATGAGTTCCAGGGACTCAGCGGCTTCTATCAACAATTGACCGACTACTACACGTGCGCGCAGGAAGGTTATTCGGGCAAAACCATCGGCAACTGCCCGCAATTCAACCAGTACTTGTTCGGCGAGACCTCGGGAAACACCAAGCTCAAGCCCATCACCGCCGAAGTATGGGACCTGGGGTTCGTACTCTCTCCCGTGGACCGTCTGGGCATCACCTTCGACTACATTCATTTCGCCATCCGCAACGAAGTCACCGAGATCGACGCCAACAAACTGCTGGAGACCGAGTCCGCGTGCCAACTCGGTCAGCTCGATCCCACGTCCCCCACCTGCGTGACGGCGCTTTCCGAGGTGGTGCGCAATTCCGCCGGAGCGATCGTCTCGATCTACACGCCCAAGGAGAATATCGCCAACGAGAATGTCGGTACGTTCGTCGCGAGCTTCGACTACAAGTTCGACGTCGGCGCGGCGGGTACCATTTCGCTCGATGGCTCTTTTACCGACATGGTGAATCACACCTACCGTCAAGAGGTTGGCGATCCGCTGATCAACGACCTGAACGATCCTTTCTACAGCACGGAGTTCAAGACCAAGGACAATATCTCCGTGACGTGGACCAAGAGTGCGCTCAGTCTCACCGCGTACGTGGAGCGCTACGGACGCTCGCCCAACTACATCTCGCAGCTGATTCCGGAGGGTTACAGCCAACCCGGCGCGGGCACCGTGGCACCCTGGGTACTGGCGGACTTCAGCGCCGACTACAAGGTCATCGAGGGACTGGACGTGAGTCTGGCGTTGAACAACGCGTTCAACACGCAGCCGCCGGCGGATCATAGCTATCCGGGCAATCAGACTCAGGCTTACAACTACACGAATTACAACGTATATGGACGAGAGTACTACCTGACCGTGACGTACAAGCTGCCCAAGTAGCGGGCATCGGCTGAATCATTGTGATGCCGGTCACAAAATCGCATCGAAAATTATACGGCTTCGGCGCTGTCGATCGATGATATCGTTTCCCGGCAACTGACCGCGCAGGCAAAGGCGCGCAGGGCGCAGGAAAGATCGAGGCCGCGCTTCAGTATTCGGCGCGCGGCCCGACTCTGGAAGGCGCCGGCACAGGTCCGTGGCCCGTGGCATGGAGTCCTCGTGCGATCAGCCAGTCTCAAGTTCAAGGTAGTCGTCGGCATTCTTCTGCTGACGCTGGTGGTGATCGTGTTGGTCAGCGCGGTGCAAATGCATTTCATGCGCCAGGACATGAGCCACATGCTGTCCGACCAGCAGTTCGCCGAGGTATCGCGCACGGCGCGCGATTTGGACGCGAAAATCGAGCAAGACCGGGACGTGCTCGTGCGTCTCGCCAAGGGGATACCCGTCGCCCAGCTGCAATCCCGCGAAGCGACACGCGGTTACTTCATGGCCAGGCCCGCACTGCTCGCCTCGTTCGACGATTTGCTGGTTCTCGACCCCGCGGGCGGTGTCATCGCGGCGTTTCCCGAGACCGCAAGCTTGAGCGAGCGGACCCACGACAATCTCGACAAGCTCGAGCGCACGCTGCAGCCGGTGATCAGCGACCCGGCGTCGAATGCCGCACTCCATGCACCGACCATCGAGATCCTGGTGCCGATCGTGGATGCACAGGACCATCTGGCCGGAGTATTGGTCGGCGTTCTCATGCTGCAGAACCGAAACCTGCTCGGTACCTTGAGCGACGACAAGGCCGGCAAGTCGGCAGACTTCGTTCTTTTGACCAAGACCGCCACACCGGTCTTCCTGTTGCATCCCAACAAAGACATGATTCTCAAACCGGACGCGGTGGACCCCGCGTCCAGCACGGCGCGCGCGCTGCGCGGTTTCGAGGGAAGCGCCGAGGATGTGACCGACAGGGGCGAGCGCGGCTTGCTGAGTTACAAATCCTTGACTGACGTAAACTGGCTGCTGATAGAGATGGCGCCGTTGCGGGAAGTGTATGCACCCATCAGCCTGGCGGAGCGTCGGCTGGTGCTGATCACCCTGGCCGTGTGTCTCGCCGTGCTGCCGTTTGCCTGGCTGTTCGCCTGGTTCATGTTCAATCCGCTGTCGATTCTGCGCGACGAGATCGAAAAACTGCGGCGCAAGGATTCGGAGCAAGTGCCGAAATTCGCCGACCGAGGCGATGAGATCGGCGATCTGGCGCGCAGCTATTACGCCGTCATCCGGGAACGAAGCGCCGCCGCCGCGAGCCAGCACGAAGCGGAACGCCTGCTTCGCGTCACTGCAGAATCCACCGCGCGCGCGAAAAGCGATTTTCTCGCCACCATGAGCCACGAAATGCGGACACCCATGAACGGTGTCCTCGGCATTGCCGAACTGCTGCTCGATACATCGTTGAGTGCGGAACAGCGTGACTATGTGCAGACGATCCTCTCCTCGGGCAACGCCGTGCTGGCGATCGCGAACGACATCCTCGATCTATCGAAGATCGATGCGGGCAGGCTCAACCTCGAAATGATCGCTTACGATCCGGTCGAAACGGTGCGCGAAGTGGTCGATCTGTTCACCGCGCGGGCGTCGGCGAAGAGTTTGACGTTGGAGATGGACGTCGCGCCCGATGTGCCCTCGGACCTCATCGGAGATCCGGGTCGGCTGCGCCAGGTGTTGTCCAACCTCGTGGGAAACTCGCTCAAGTTCACGGTGGCCGGGTGGGTGCGCATCGAGCTGCGGGTGGTCGAGAAGGAGCAGGACGCCGTCGTGCTCGCATTTTCGATCTGCGATTCCGGAATCGGCATGACGCCGCAACAGCAGGCCAAGCTGTTCAAGGCGTACTCGCAGGCGGAGGAATCCACGGCACGGCGATTCGGCGGTACCGGTCTGGGCCTTGCCATCTGCCTGCGATTGGTCGAGATGATGCAGGGAGGGTTCAGCGTGAAGAGCGCGCCCGGTGCAGGGTCCGTTTTCACTTTCACCGTGCGGTGCGCGCTGGCGGAAATCGGCGCGGGGCGCGCGAGAAAAGTCGACCGCATCGTCTTGGAGCAGCGATTTTCCGGCCGGGTGCTGGTGGTGGAGGATAACCAGGTCAACCGCAAGGTGGCACGCGCGACGCTGAAAGGATTTGGACTCGAGGTGCTCGAAGCAGAGAACGGCAGCGATGCGCTCGACGCCGTGTACCGTGAGCGCCTCGATCTGATCATCATGGACATGAACATGCCCATCCTGGACGGACTCGAGGCCACCCGGCGGATCCGCGCTGCGGAGGCGGCCGGCCGACTCCCCGGGCGGCGTCCGATCATCGGCATGACGGCGAATGTGCTGGACGAGGCTGTCGAGGCCTGTCGCGGCGCCGGCATGGACGACTTCCTCCCCAAACCGTTCCAACGGGCGCAGATCGTCAATGCACTGGCGAAATGGCTGGAGCCGGCGGCGGCGATCGGAAAACCACCGGATCGCGTCCCGCAACCGCCGGTCGCAGGCGCCATCGACCTCACGCTGTACCGGCGAGTCGAGGAGACAATGGCGGGCGAAATGCCGCTGCTCATTTCAGATTTCATGTCCTCGACCCTGGAGTTGATCGAGAACATCGGGCGTGCTGCGCTCGACAACGACGGCGCGAAGGTGAAGCGCTGTGCACACACGCTGCGATCCGGTGCGGCCGTGCTCGGTGCCATCACGCTCTCCTCCATGTCGGAGGATCTCGAGCAGCGTGCTGCCGCGCTGCAGCCGGCCGCACTGCAGGCGGCGGCAGTCGCGCTCGCCGCCGAGTTCGAGCGCGTGCGGCAGGCGCTCGAACCGTTGTCCGATGCAGTCTCGCGCTGAATGGTGACACGGGCCTGTTAGATGGCACCGATCGATTGCAGCGCCGCCCTTGCCTTGTCGGCGACCTTCGCGGGCAGTGGCAAATATCCGAGAGGCTCGGCGTCTTTCTGACCCTCGGTCAGGCTGTAGTTCAGCAAGTCGAGGAGCGCATCGCGCTGCTTCCGATCGTACTTCTTGTAGCAGAGCATCCACGTGTAGGTGACGATCGGATACGCATCGGGCGGTTCGGGATCGGCAACCCAGACAATGAAATCCTCCGTCATCTTTGCCGAACCGAGTGCAGAAGATCCGGAGGCGGTGGTCGGCGCCACAAAGGCGCCGGCCTTGTTCTGCAGGCTTGCCATCGGCAAATTCCCGCTCTTCGCGGTGCCGTAGGCGACGTAGCCGATTGCGCCCGGCGTCGCTTGTACGGTGGCCGCCACCCCGTCATTGCCCTTCGCCCGCACGCCGATCGCCCAGTCCGGCATCTTGTCGGGCCCTATGCTTTTGGCAAACTCGGCGCTGATCGCACTCAGATGATTGGTGAACGCGAACGTCGTACCGCTGCTGTCGGCGCGCACCACGACCTTGATGGCCGTCGCCGGAAGATTGATTCCCGGGTTGTCCTTGGCGATCAGCGGATCGTTCCACTGCACCACCTTGCCGAGAAATATCCCGGCGGAGGCCTGACGGGACAGCTTCAGCGGCGGCGTGCCCGGCAGGTTGTAGATCAGAACGATGCTCGAGGCGGTTAGCGGCAGCAACAGCACTCCCAACGCCGGGTCGACCCGGTCCGCTTCATCTTCCGTCATCGCCGCATCGCTCGCGCCGAAGTCCACCGTGTGATTGATGAACCGCTTGACGCCCGTGCCGCTGCCCAGCGGTTCATACTCCGTCCAGACGCCCGGGTGTGCGACGGCAAAGGTCTTGAACCACTTCGCATACAGCGGCGCCGGCAGCGTGCCGCCCGCTCCTTCGAGTTTCACGACTTCAGCCGCCGTCTGGTGGCTGCAACCGGCCAGTGCGAGGGAGGACAGCATGGCCGCGCACAGCAGTTTGGTCATCCTCACGTGGCCCTCATTTTCAGCACGCCCCTGCTCGCCCGTGCCCGCCGATACATCGATGCCTGCGCTTGATCTTTCGTAATGATCTTGCCACACTCTTTTCGGTCGCTGGCGGGTTTTAAATCTAGCATCCGGCGAAACGCTGCGGCGGCGTCATGGAAGGAATAAATCCGGGGCTTGGTAGATACGCCTGTCCCATGTGGAGGCCCTGGGTTGCTCTCCCTCGAGCGTCTGAGCATTCAGTCGAAACTCATGGGCATGCTGCTGCTCGTGGCAATGTCCTCGATTCTCGTGGTGAGCTGGATCGCCTACTCGAGCGGCAAGGACGCTCTCACCGCGGCGGCGCTCAATCGTTTGACCAGCGTTCGCGCTTCGAAGCAAGTCCAGATAGAAAGTTTCTTCGCGACGACCCGCAACCAGGTCTCCAATCTGGCGAACGACCGGATGATCGTCGCCGCCACCCGGGATTTCAGCAGCGGCTTTGCCGGATTCAAGCACACGGAGATCAAGCCCGAGTGGGATCAGAACCTCGCCGATTTCTACCGGAGCGAATTCCTTCCGAGTCTTGCCAAAGCCACCGGGCAAACCCACGCGTTTCAGGACTTCTGGCCGGTAACGCCCGAGGCGCGCTACGCGCAGTATTGGTACATATCCAATAATCCGAATCCGGCCGGCGAGCGTTACGAGTTGCGGGACGCGCGCGATGGCAGTGATTACAGTTCGGCCCACGCACGCTATCACAAGGTCCTTTCCAAGTTCATTCAGGACTTCCGCTACGACAACATCATGCTTGTCGACAATGAAACGGGAGACGTGGTCTACACCTTCGACAACTCCCCGCTCTTTGGCACCAACCTGTTGAACGGCCCCTACGCGGACACGAATGCGGGTCGCCTCTTCAAGACGTTGCGCAACTCGAGCAACGAGGGCGACGTCCAGGTGGCCGACTTTGCCCCGGCCTCGTATGCGTCAGGCAAGCCCGTCGCCCTGATGGGAACGGCGATCTTCGATGAAGGCGCGCAGATCGGCGTGATTTTCCTGCAGTTTCCCGTCGACGAGATCAACCGCGTGATGACCGACAACTTCGGCTGGGTGCAGGACGGCCTGGGCAGAACCGGCGAAGTGTATCTGGCGGGGCCCGAAGCGCTGATGAGGTCGCGTTCGCGTCTGCTTCACGAGAACCGCGAACTTTACTTCCGGCAATTGAGGGACGCGGGATATTCCCGGCATGACATTGAACGCGTGCGCATCGCCGGCACGGCCACGTTTGCCCAGCAAGCAACCACCAAGACGGTCGAAAGCGCACTCTCGGGCAAGACCGGAACCGCGTTGCTGACCAACTACCGCGGCGTGAAGGTCCTGACCTCTTTCGCGCCCCTTTACCTGCCGGGGCTGCGTTGGGTCGTCATCTCGGAAATGGAGGTCAGCGAGGCCTTTGCCCCCCTGGCGATTTTGACGGGTAAGATTGCCTTATCCTCGATTACCATGATCGTGATCGTGACGATTGCGTCGGTATTCCTGGGCCGGCGCTTCGTTCGGCCCATCTCCCGCCTGGTGGATGCGGCCCAACGGCTCGAAGGCGGTGAAAACGGCGTCTCCATCGGCATTCAATCGAAGGACGAATTCGAGGACCTCGGTGAGGCGTTCAATCACATGTCGGTCACGCTCAGCACGGTGCGCGGTGCCCTCGATCGAAGGATCCGCGAGTACCATCAACTGCTCGGCAATCAATTTCCCGCGCAGGCCGCGGCGCGCATGCAGCAAAACTTGGCGCCGGAGGCCGACGAATATCCGGGAGTTTCGATTCTGTATGCGAGCTTGCTGGAAGTCGGTGAATCCAGCTGGGCCGGGACGACCGAGAAGTCGTTTCGAGTTCTCGAGGAGTTGGTGCTTGCCTTCGACGATGCTGCCGAGCGGCGCGGTGCGGAGCGCCTGAGCAGCAACGGCATGACCTACGTCGCCTGTTGCGGATTGTCCCAGGGCGTTTCAGACCACGCCGGCCGCGTGATTGGTTTGGCCGAGGATATGCTCCGGGTGGTCGAGCGCCTGCGGCGCGAGCGGCAGGCCCGGCTGCGGGTGCGGATCGGCATCGACTCAGGGAGCGTCGCCGGCGAGCCGATCGGACGCACACACCACGACTACTTGCTCCTGGGCCGCGCCATGACCCTTGCCGCCGCACTTGCTGCCGAGGCGCCGGTCAACGGAGCCCTGGTGAGTCCTCATGCCGTTGCACGCGACCACGGCCGCCGCCATTTCGGCAACCCGGTGCAGGTATCTTCCCCGGAGGGAGAAATTGGCGCGCGCCCGCTCGAACTCGCCGAAAACCCGAGTGCCGCCGAGGATGAACGCCCGGAATCACGGCGGATGGGGCACATCTGATGCATATGCCGTCTGATGCGGCCCCGCCTTTTCCCGGTACGCCGGTCCGCGGCATGCTTGCCGCCCGGCCCGTGGAGGCGCTCATGCGATATCTGGACCGTCTGCAACTCAGCATCCAGTCCAAGCTGATGATCATGCTGTTGCTGGTCGCGGCCTCCTCGATCGGCGTCATCGGTTGGATCGCTTATGCGGGCGCAAAACAGGCTCTGACCGCTTCCGCATTCGATGAGCTCACCAGCGTGCGCGCATCCAAGAAGATCCAGATCGAAGCGTTCTTCAAATCGATCCGCAATGAAGTTTCGAACCTCGCCGATGACCCGATGATGGTCGGCGCGCTGCGCGATTTCTCCAGCGGCTTCGCCGGCTTGAGCGCCGTGAAGCTGCAGCCGGAATGGGACCGTGCACTCCAGCAGTTCTATCGCGACGATTTTCTTCCGAAGCTGGCCGGCAAGACATTGCAGACTCCTCGTCTCGAGGCGTTTTTGCCCGACAGCACGGCCGCCCGCTACGCACAATATCAGTACATTGCGAAGAATCCCCATCCCACCGCGGAACGCTACAAATTGCTCGACGCCGGAGATGGCAGCGATTTCAGCAGGACCCACGCGCTGTACCAGCCCATCTTCACCAAGTTCATGCTCGATTTCCATTACGACAATCTGATCCTGATCAATGCCGCGGGCGATGTCGTCTATACGTTCACCAAATCACCGCTGTTTGGCACGAATGTGGTCAACGGCCCGTACTCCGACACTGCCATTGGCGGCCTTGTCCGGACGATAAGAAAAGCCGGAACCAGTCACAAGGTGCAGATCGTCGATTTCTCCCACGTCACTTCCGCATTGTTCAAACCTGTCGCGCTGATGGGCGCGCCGATCTTCGATGGGTCCGACGAGATTGGCATGCTGTTCATCCAGTTTCCGATCGACGAGATCAACCGGGTCATGACCGACGATCACGGCTGGATTCAGGACGGCCTGGGCAAAACCGGAGAAGTCTACCTCGCCGGTCCGGACAGGCTGATGCGATCTCAATCGAGGATTTTTTATGAAAACCCCTCGCATTTCTACGACGTCCTGCAGAAGGCCGACTATCCTCCCCAGGACATCGATCGCCTGCGCCGCTCGGACACCACGATCTTGCAGCAATCCGTTCAATCGCCAGCCGTGGACCAAGCCCTTGCCGGCGTGACCGGAACGGCGATACTCCCCAACTATCTGGGTCTGCCCACCTTGAGTTCCTTCGCACCCATCAATATCCCCGGCCTGCGGTGGGTCATCGTGGCCGAGATGGATACGCACGAGGCCTTCGCCCCGCTCGCCGACTTGACGCGCAGAATGATGACCGGATCTCTGATCACCCTGCTGGCCGTCACTGTCGTTGCAGCCTTCTTCGGGAGGCGCTTTGTGCGCCCGATCTTCCGCCTCGTGGACGGCGTCCAGCAACTGAAACGGGGCGACAGGGATGTGCTGATCGACGCCGGTTCGCGCGATGCATTCGAGGACCTCGGCAATGCATTCAATCGGATAACCATGGAGATTACCGCCAAGAACGATCTGTTCGAGCGAACCACGCGCCAGCGAGACGAATTGATCGACCATGTTCTTCCCGCCCGGATCGCCTCCCTCATCAAACAGGGCCACGCTGCCAAGGTCGATACGTTTTCCGACATCTCCATTCTCTGTGCCCGATTCGTCTCCTTGGGCAATTCCAACGTCTCGACCGACCTTGCGAGGTCTCTCGATCTCCTCGGCGATCTCACCACCGCCGTCGGTGACGCCGCCGAGAGGCGCGGCGTCGAGCGGGTCAGCAGCGACGCCACGACCTATGTTGCCTGCTGTGGACTTTCCCGCGAGCGCCTCGACCATGCCGGGCGCATCGTGGATTTCGCCCAGGATGTGCTGCGTATCGTCGGCCGCCTGCATCGCGACCGCCAGGTGCCTCTGGGCGTTCACATCGGCATCGACTCCGGACCCGCCGCGGGAGGAATCATCGGATGCAGGCGTTTCAGCTATCACCTTTCGGGGGAGACTGTGAAGGTTGCAGCCGCGCTGGCCCGCCAGGGCCCGGTGGATTCCATCTGGGTCAGTGAACGAATCCACGCTGCCACCGACAAGCTGTACCGGTTTGGCTCCCCAGCTGAACTCGCCCTGGAGACGGGCGAGTCGTTTGCGGCGTGGCCGCTGAAGTCCTTCGGTGGTCGGGAGCCCGAGCCCCCGCCGGCCGGCGCAAAGGCCGAGACGGGCTTCGATGAGGGTGATCCTAATTCCGTTCCTGCGCGTTCCAACAGGTCATGACTGACACAATCCGTAATTCATTCATGTGGGCCCTGGCGTTGGCGGTTGGATTCCCCTTGGTCAGCGTGACGTTGGCCGAGGTCACTTTGCGGATGCGCCGCCGGGGAAGCGCGCTCGCGGCCCCGGTGGGATCGGCTCGCGACCTGATCTTGCCGGCCCTCGCCACGCTGGTGCTGCTCACTGAGGTGATTGGTTGGAGTCGGGATGACACTTCGGTGCGGGTCGTGGAAACCCTGCTCTGGCTTTGCGTGGTCAACACCGCCCTGTCTTTTCTGAATGCTTTGTGGTTCGTTCGCGCCAAAGAAGGGAGTTGGCGGTCGAAAATGCCGCGGCTGTTCGTCGACATGGCCCGCGCCATGATCGTGCTGGCTTGCCTCGCGATTGTCTTATCCACGGTGTGGGGATTGGACTTGGGCAAGTTGGTCGCGGCGCTCGGTGTCGGGTCTCTCGTCCTCGGTCTCGCGCTTCAGGAACCCGTCGGAAATCTCTTCAGCGGCGTCATGCTGATGATGGAGCGGCCGATCGGCATAGGCGATTGGGTCAAGGTCGGCGACAATCTGGGCATCGTAGTCGAGTCCAATTGGAGGTCGATGCATTTGCGGACTCGCGACAACGACCTCGTGATTGTGCCCAACTCCTTATTGGCCAAGGGCAGCTTCGTCAACTATTCCCGACCGGCGCCGCTCCACAACGAATCCATCCTGCTGCATTTTTCTTGCGACGATGCGCCGAACAAGGTCAAGCTGGTGTTGCTCGAGGCGGCCCGCAGCACCCAGGGCGTTCTTACGAATCCGTCACCCAAGGTGCGCCTCAGCGCCTACGCCGAATCAAGCATCGAATACGAAGTAAAGCTGCCCATCACCGAGTTCGCCCAACTCAAGGATATCGCCGAGGAGTTCCGGACACTGGTTTGGTACGCCGCACGGAGGGAAGGCTTGACGATGCCTTACCCGATTCAGACTCAAATCGTTGCCCCGCAGGCTGAGGAATTCCCGGGCCGGAGCCTTTCCCAGGAGGACCTCCGAGCCTTCCCCCATTTTGGGCTTGCCGGCGGCGACGTCCCTTCGACCATCTCCCGCGGTTCGGTCCGCAACTACGCCCGCGGCGAACACGTCGTCAAGGAGGGGCAGCGCCTCGCCGGACTCCACCTGATCATTCGCGGCAAAGTGGCCCTCCGATCTCGGGACCCCGACGGCAACAGCGTCGAGATCGCCCAACTCGAGCGGGGCGAGTTTTTCGGCGAGAAATCCTTGCTTTCGGCCGCTCCCAGCGACGCAACCGTTACCGCACTCGAGGATCTCGAGCTCCTCGTCCTCGAAAGCGAATCGGTCCATTCCTTGATCGAGCATACCCCGCATCTGGCCCGCCAGCTGGGGGGTGTCATGGAAGCCCGCCGCAAAGCCCGCGACAAGAGCAGTTCGGCGGGAAACGGATCCCAGTCAGTTTAGGACGGGGGAGGACGGGCTCGCCGGGTGGGCCGCCGGGTGGGCTGGGTGGGCCGCCGGGTGGGCTGGCAATACGGTACCCCTGCAGCTACCGAATCCGATCCGTCGATGGCCTTGGCGCTCGCACCAACCGCGTAGCACGACAGCGTCACCGTCTTCGAGGAAGCGCCGGACTTCCGAGTTCGGCAGTTCAATCGTGCGCTTTCCCCCGTCGGTAAGCTCCAAGAGTGAACCAGCCTCGGCCGGCGAGGGTCCCGATAAGGTTCCGCTGCCGAATAGATCTCCGGGGCGCAGATTGCAGCCATTCACGGTGTGATGCGCCACCATTTGAGCAACCGTCCAGTAAGCGTGCCGGAAGTTTGAAGCCGCCAGCCGCTGTGCCGGTATACCCCGGTCCCGCATCGATGTGGTTTGCAGCGCGACCTCGAGGTGAATGTCGATGCCGCCGGCCGCGCGGTCCGCCGGGCCATCCAGATAGGCAAGCGGCTGCGGATCTGCGCCCACACGTGAAAAGGGTAGACGGAAGGGCGCGAGCGCCTCCAGCGTCACGATCCATGGCGAGATGGTGGTCGCAAAGTTCTTCGCGAGGAAGGGGCCGAGCGGCTGATATTCCCACCCCTGTATGTCGCGCGCAGACCAGTCGTTGAGCAAACACATCCCGAACACATGCTTCTCGGCATCGGCAATCGGAATGGAGTCCCCGAGCGCATTACCCGCGCCGATAAAAATGCCTGCTTCGAGTTCGAAATCGAGCCGGCGGCTCGGACCGAAGACAGGCGTGTCCGCGCCCGGCGGCATGCTCTGGCCGACGGGCCGATGGAATCGTTGCTCCGACGTGCCGATGGAGGAGCTTCGGCCGTGGTAGGCGATCGGCACCCATCGATAGTTCGGAAACAGTGGATTGTCGGGTCGGAACTGTTTCCCGACACTGGTCGCATGGTGGATGGACGCGTAGAAATCGGTGTAATCGCCGATGTTCGCCGGCACCTGGAGTTCAGCGTCCGCCTGCGGCACGAGATCCGCCTGCAACACCGCCGCGTGCTCGGATCCGCTGCGGAGCGCCCGCGACAGGCAGAGGCGAAGCTGAGATTGGGCCGCTGGCCCCATCGACATCAAGCGGTTCAGGGCAGGCTCGCTGCAGGCCGCGAGGGCTTCAGCAGCGCCGGCGAACGGGACACGATCCTTCACGGCGCGCAGGTCCAGAATTTGATCGCCGATGGCGACGCCGCCGCGGAACGGCTCCGCCGTTTCCGCACGGCGAAACACTCCAAAGGGTAGGTTTTGAATCGGAAAGTCGCTGTCGGGATGATTCGCGCTCTGAACCCAACTCAGCAGCGCCGCATCGTGCGTTTCGTTGACTGTCCACGTCATGCGGTGCGATCACGCTGCCCATTGAAAAGTTTGGGCAAACCTTCCCAGCAGGCCTGATAGTTGTCCTGAAGTTGCGGCAACGCCAATGCGGTTGCCGTGGGACAAATGGTGGCGCGAGTCTCGAACATGAACGCCATGCTTCCGGCGATGTATTCCGGCCGACTGGTATCCGCGCGGCTCGCCTTCTCGAAAGCCGCGGCGTCGGGTCCGTGTCCGCTCATGCAGTTATGCAGCGAGGCGCCGCCGGGCAAAAAGCCGGACTCCTTGGCGTCGTAGCGGCCTTCGATCAAGCCCATGAACTCACTGGCACAATTGCGGTGATACCAGGGCGGACGGAACGTGTCGGTCATGACCAGCCAACGTGGCGGGAAAATGGCGAAATCGACGTCATCGACCCCCGGTGTGTCGCTGATCGATTGCAGAACCAGGAAAATGCAGGGATCCGGATGGTCGTAGCTGATCGAGCCGATGGTATTGAAGTGCCGTAAATCGTACTTGTACGGTGCGTTGTTGCCATGCCAGGCGACCACATCCAGGGGCGAATGATCCATGGGCGCCGTCCACCAGTTCCCCCTGAATTTCGTCAGCAGTTCAAACCCCCCGTCGATATCTTCGTAGGCGGCGACGGGGGTCTGAAAGTCTCGCGAGCGAGCCAGGCCGTTCGATCCGATGGGCCCGAGTTCCGGCAACCGAAAGCATGCACCAAAGTTTTCGCAGATATAACCGCGCGCCTCGGAGTCGAGCAGTTCGACCCGAAATCGCAGTCCGCGGGGAATGACGGCGATCTCGAGGGGTTGAATGTCGATGATTCCCAGCTCCGTCGCGAGACGCAATCGACCCTGCTGCGGCACGATCAACAACTCACCGTCGGCATCGTTCAGGAAGCGGTGGTGCATGGAGCGATTGGCGACATACCAATAGATGCCGCATCCGGATTGCGCGGGCAGCGGGTGAGTCGCCCCCACGCCATGGAGGCCATCGACAAAATCGAGCGGCTCGCCGGGAATGGGCAGCGGATCCCAACGCAGTTGTTGCGGAGAGGCGAGATGCGCATCGAAGCCCGAATTTGAAAATCGCGGCGCCACCCGGCGATACCTGCCGTGTACCGCCGCCGGCCGAATGCGATACAGCCATGACCTGCGACTGGCGTGGCGAGGAGCCGTGAAAGCAGTCCCCGAGAACTGCTCCGCGTACAGGCCATAAGGGCAGTGCTGGGGCGAATTGCGCACCTCAGGCAGCGCGCCGGGCAATGCTTCGCTCGCAAAGTCGTTGCAGAATCCGGATTGATAGCGAAGCTCCATGCGGCTCATCCGTCCACGGGCGCTTTCAGTACGCCGCGCCGTATCTGGTCGCGCTCCATGCTGACGAAGAGCGCCCGGAAGTTACCCTGTCCGAAACCATCGTCGCCGCGACGGTCGATGATCTCGAAGAAGATGGGTCCGATCAGGGTTTGAGTGAAAATTTGCAGCAGGAACCGACCGTTCGACCCGTCGAGCAGTATGCCGCGCTTCTGCAGCTCCTCGACCTTCTGCCCGTGGCCGGGCACGCGCTCCTCCAGCATTTCGTAATAAGTATCCGGGGGCGGCGTCATGAACTTTACGCCGTTTGCCCGCATCCGATCCCAGGTCTTGAAAATATCGTCGGTGCGCAGGGCAACATGTTGAATGCCTTCGCCGCGGTACTGCTGGATGAATTCCTGGATCTGGTCGAGAGCGCCGCCTTCCTCCGATTTCGATTCATTGATCGGAATACGAATCTTGCCGCAAGGCGCCGAAAGTGCCCGGCTCGTGAGACCGGTGTACTCGCCCGTGATGTCGAAGTACTGGTGCTCTCGAAAATTGAACACCCGATGGTAGAAGTCATGGAAATAATCCATCCGCCCCTTGCCGACGTTATGGGTCAAATGGTCGATGGCGAGGAGACCCGCTCCCGGGGGGGACGAGTCGACACCCGGCTCCAAGACGAAGTCGATATCGTAAATCGACGGCCCTGCATAGCGATCGACCAGGTAAATCAGGCTGCCGCCGATCCCCTCGATCGCCGGAATATTGAGCTCCATGGGACCAATCGTTCCCTTGACCTCGCGAGCGCCGGCCTTGATCGCGTGTTGAAGCGCGGATGCCGCATTTCCCACACGGAACGCCATGGCGCAGGCGCTCGGGCCGTGCTCGCGGGCGAACAGTTGCGCCAGGCTATCCGGCTCCGAGTTGACGATGAAATTGATGCTGCCCTGACGATACAGGTGAACATCCTTGGAACGGTGACGTGCCAGGCGGGTAAAACCCATCGACTCGAACAGCCGGCCGAGGTCAGCCGTGTCCGGAGCGGTATATTCCACGAACTCGAAACCGTCGGTACCCATCGGGTTGTCCCACAGCGGGCCTGAGGGCTCGGCGCTCGAACTCGACTGCGGTTCGCTGGATGTCATGAATATTGCCTCGATGGTCGACCTGGAGCAGGATATACCGCGCCTCCCGCTTTCCCCGCATTGGCACCAATTATAACGAGGCCGATTCAATGAAGCACGATATCCAGATCCAGCAAGAATCTCTCTCCGCGCTCGATCACGGCCCGAATGTCATCCCGAACGGTGCCTGACTCGAATCCGGCGTGGCCGGAGCTGCCTTACGGCGCCTGGGAAGAGACGCGGGCGACGCTGCACCTTTGGACGCAGGTCGTCGGCAAAATTCGTCTCGTGCAAACCCCGTGGTTGAACCACAGCTGGCACGTGACGCTGTACCTGACCGCTCGGGGGCTGACCACCTCGCCCATCCCGCACGGCACGCGCTGCTTCGAGATTCACTTCGACTTCATCGACCATTCGCTCGACATCACGGCGAGCGACGGTGGCGTGCGGCGTCTGGCACTGCGGCCGCAGAGCGTCGCCGACTTCTATGGATGGGTCATGTCCGCACTCGACGATCTGGGGATCCCCGTCGACATCAAGCAGCAGCCCTGCGAGATCGCGGCCGCCACGGCGTTCGCCGAGGACCGCCTCCACGCCGCCTACGACGCGCAGTATGCGCAGCGCTTCTGGCAGGTGCTGGTGCAGACCGATCGTGTGTTCAAGGCATTCCGCACCGGTTTTCTCGGCAAATGCAGCCCGGTGCATTTCTTCTGGGGCAGCTTCGATCTGGCAGTCACGCGCTTCTCGGGACGGCGCGCGCCGCTCTTTCCCGGCACGGCACCGGGAGTCGCGCCGGAGATCATGCAGGAAGCGTATTCACATGAGGTGAGCAGTGCCGGCTTCTGGCCGGGCAGCACCGGCACCGAGTTTCCGGCATTCTATTCCTACACCTATCCCGTGACTCCCGCGTTCGGACGGCACCCGGTGGAACCCCCGGGCGCCTACTTCAACGAGACCCTTGGAGAATTCCTGCTGCCTTACGACGCCGTACGTACCAGCGCCGATCCGGACGCTGCGCTGCTCGCGTTTCTGCAGAGTACGTACGAAGCCGCCGCAGTGACCGCGAACTGGGACCGCGCAGCGTTGGAATGTCCGCGTGGAGTTCCTTGCCTTCCCCGCGGGACCTAGCGGCCGATCGGCCACAAAACCCATCGACTTTGCACGTCGATGGGCATATACATGGGGCAACTTGGGGGAATGGCATGTCAAATAACAGGTTTAGATTGGCCGCCGCCGCGGTCATGGTGATGAGCGTGCAGCAGATCGCGATCTGCGCCGTCGTCACGGCGCAGCAGGCGCGGCCCGAGTTCGACGGGCAATGCGCCGAGGGCCTGGCAGAAGGCGAGCACATCGTCTCCGACTGCAAGATCACCTGGACCGACCAGGACGGCAAAACCTATTGTTTCCGCAATGACGGCGCCAAGAAGCAGTTCCTCGAAAATCCCGTGGAGAATTTGCAGAAGGCTCGCGCCTTCGCGGCGGCGAGCAGCGTCGAGTCCACCGAGGCTGCCATGCAGAATTACACCAGCACGGATGCTCAGGCCGTGGTCACGGATCTCATCGACGCCAAAGTCAAGGCGAACAACGGGATTTTCCCGTTCGATGATGCGCTGAATGGCGACCATTTGAAATTGGCGTTCGATGAGATCGATTTTACCCGCACCATCGACGGCTACGGCTTCTTCCCCGTCGTGAAGTTCCACGATGCGCAAGACGCGCAGAAGAAGTACGTGATCGATTTCTGGGTGATTCCCGAGAACGGCAAGCTGACCGTGCAGGAGACGCGCATACACCAGGCGCCGTTGCTGTCCGAAGGCAAGTGGACCACCATGACGCGCCAACCGGTCGCCTGGTGGTGGATTCCCGCCTCGGAGCATCCCGGCCATCTAGCCACCAAGCGCGGTTGGGAAGTGATGTCGGCGGTGGAACAGGACGCAGTGAAGGAGAGCATGAAGCACAACGGCATCTTCAAGATCACGGACGACAAGACCGGCAAGGAACTCGAGCTGGAGTTCGTCGACACCCACCAACCCGTGAGGCAGCTGGACAATGACGGCCATTACTTTGCGTGCACGGACTTTCGCGTGGTGGGCACCAAGGACCAGATTTACGACATCGATTTCTGGGTGAACGACAAGGACGGCAAAATGACCGTCGACCAGATGAAGGTGCACAAGGTACCCGAACTCAAGAGCGGGCAGTGGATCCAGGTTCCACGCTACGAGTGGAAGGATGTCGGCGCTTCGCACGTCGTGCCCTGACGGACTTTTTCGGCAGGAATCGCGCGGATTTTAGCTGTTGACGGAATGCCATTTCGCCGTGCAAGGAAAGCCCAAGGCCTGCGCCGCGATTGAGCCACAGGCCTGGGATCGATTGCGCGAAGCTATAAATTTGGCTGCGGCGTGATTCGCAGATACGGCCTGACCGCCACATAGCCCTTCGGGAATTTCTGTTTGATGAGGTCGGGATCCTGCAGCGACGGTACGATCACGACGTCTTCCCCCTGCTTCCAATTACCCGGCGTGGCGACACTGTGGCTGTCAGTGAGTTGCAGCGAATCGATGACGCGCAGTATCTCGTCGAAATTCCGGCCCGTGCTGGCCGGATAGGTAATCACCAGCCGGATCTTCTTCGCCGCATCAATCACGAATAGCGAGCGCACCGTGGCGGTCGCGCTGGCGTTGGGGTGGATGAGATCGTAGAGCAGGCTCACTTTGCGGTTTGCATCGGCGATGATCGGAAAGTTCACCGTGGTTCGCTGGGTTGAATTGATGTCATCTATCCACTTCACATGCGATTCAACGGGGTCGACCGACAGGGCGATCACCTTGACGCCACGTCTGGCGAATTCGTCCTGCAGTTTGGCCGTCAAGCCGAGTTCGGTGGTGCAAACCGGCGTGAAATCCGCAGGGTGAGAGAACAGCACGGCCCACTTGTCACCCAGCCATTCATGGAAGCGGATGGGACCGTGGCTCGAATCCTGTTCGAAATCGGGGGCGATATCGCCGAGGCGAAGGCTTGGCATGTGGGACTCCTAGGGTGGCCGGCGAGAGGGTGGTACTCGCTATCCTAGGACTCGGCCGCTCGCCGCTCAAAATACCGCAACTGTACAAGCTCATGCCTGGCCGGCAGACCCAGTTTCCATCATCGACAATGACCTGTTATGAATCAATATCTTAGCGGCAGAACGGTGTCGCGGCGCCGTCGATTTTACCGGCCTGTCACCAGGGTGGCGATGCAGATCACCCCGGTGGAAATTCGACCACCCGCCAATAGACATCCAGCAGCGCCGTTGCCTCCAGGAATACGTTGGCCGGATTGGTTTTGAGGATGTAGCCCGCCACCCCGAGATCATAGGCCTTGATCTTGTCCTTGTCGGCGCCGGAAGTCGTCATGACGAACACGATGCTTTGCTTCAGGTCCTCGTCTCGTCTCAGCTCTTCGAGAAACTCGACCCCGCCCATGCGCGGCATGTTGAGGTCGAGGAGGATCAGGTAGGGACGCGGCAGACGCCCGCGACCGTTTGTCCCTCGCAACATCTCCAGTGCGTCGATGCCATCGTGGGCGAAGCTGATGGGATTTGCGATCTTGGCGCTCTTGAACGCGCGCAGCAAACCCATGATGCACAGATCGTCGTCCTCCACGTGCAGGAGGTGGGCGGTTCGCCGTTCAAGCATGCGTCGGTTCCCTTGCATGAATCGCGGAGGATGATGTCGGCCACCGAAAACGGAACTCGGTGCCCGTGCCGTCTCCTCTGGAGTGGACTGTGATGCGGCAGTTCTGCCGTTCGACCAATTTCTTCACGATGGTGAGTCCCATTCCGGTGCTTTCCGCTTCGTCGCGTCGCTTCAGCGTCTGGAACAGTTCAAAGATTTTTTCGTGAAATCGGGGCAATATCCCCGGACCGTCATCGCGGACGACGAATTCCACGAAATCCCCCACACGCTTTGCGGACAGGACCACTTCGCCGCGCGGTTTATCGTGGTGCTTGATGGCATTGTTGATGAGGTTCCTCAAGACTTGTTCGAGCTGCGCACCCGCAGTAACGATCACCGGGAGTTCGCCTTCAGTACGAACCTGAATGTGCGGCGGCGGATTCAAGACCTCGACGATACTCGCGAAGATGTCCGCCAGCTTGGTTTCGGTGGCTGCCATCTCGGTGCGGCCGACTCGTGAAAAGGTGAGCAGATCATCGAGCAGCGTTTCCATGCGGCGGATCCGGCTTCGCATGAGTCCGAGCAGCTTTCGTGACTCCTCCGAGAGATCGTGCAAGTCTTCCTCGAGCCATAAAGCCGCGCTCTTTATGCCGCTCAGCGGCGTCTTCAAATCATGGGAGGCGATGTAGGCAAAATCCTCGAGATCGCGGTTGGAACTCTCCAACAGCTGATTCTTGTCGCGCAACGACAACTCCCAGATCTTCCGATCGGTGATGTCGATCACCGCTCCATGAAAATAGGTTGCATGGCCTTCGCCGTCGGACTCCACCCGCCCCCTCGCTTGCAACCACCGGAACGATCCTTCGGATCGCAGGACCCGATATTCGACATCGTAAGCGCCGCAGAGCTCGATCGCGCGCCCCAAGGCGCCGGCGACGCGTGCTCGATCTTCTTCATGAACGACTTGCAGATAGACCGCCACCGGCAGCCCTTGCGCCGCCGCGCCCGCCGGGACCGAGAACATGCGGGCTGTGAATTCGTCCGCAATCAAACGCTCGCTGCCCAGATACCAGGTCCAGGTTCCGACCGAGCTGGCTTCGAGCGTCGACTTCAGCCGCGCTTGCGTCACCCGCACCTCCCTTTCCGCCTGCCTGCGCTCGGTGATGTCCTCTATGGTGACGAAGCTGAGGGCGATGTTGCCGTTGTCGTCGTAGATCGGAGAGCCGTTGTAGTTGGCGAAGAATTCGAATTCTGTCCCGCAGCGGCGCGCCCGCAGGACTTGGTTTTGAACGCGCTCCCCGCGAGTTACCCGGGAAAGCGGCCACTCCTCGAGAGCGAGCGGACGCCCCTGATCATCCCAACACTTCCAGCTGATCGGCAGGTCCTCGTTCCTGATGAACCCCGTGCCGCTCGTTTCGAGGCCATGTATGCGCAAGGAGGCGGGGTTCTGATAGAACGCGTTCCCCTTGGCATCGATGAGCATGACGCCCTCGGACATATGTTCGAGCACCGAGGAAAGCTTCTTCTCGCTCACCCGCGCCAACACCCCTTTGTGCCTTGCAACCAGGACGCTGACCGTTCCGAGGACGATGAGCGCGCCGATGCTCAACATCATTGCGATGGATCTGCGGTGGGCGACTCCCGCGTAAAGAGGATCGAGCATGAATGGTCGGGCGACGGGGCTGGCGAATATCCAGACGAGACCAATCGCTATGCTGGCTACGGAGATTGTCAGAAAGGGCAGGAACCAGTCGGGCAAGCCGGGCTTGTCGACGATGTCGCGCTGCCACAAGGCGGCGATTCTGGCGATGATGATCAGCAGAAAGCCCGCACATGAGCGTATCGACATGCCCACCGACGGAGTCCACCCGTAGGCGCTCTTGAGTCCTACCAGGTAGCCGAGCAATGCGAGCAAAGCGATTCCGCCCACCAGCGATTTCAGTACGACCGCGGCGGTGGTTGTGCTACCGGCGTCCGCGTCCGGACTCGACATGAGAACTTGCGCGCCACACACGAGCAGAAAGCACGCAATCGTGTTGCCCGACATTCGTCCGGGATAAAGCGCATCGAACCCAACGAACGGTTTTGCGAACAGCGTATCGATACCCAGGTTGAACCCGAGCGCATATTCGGCCAATTCGGCGATGGCAAAACAAGTTACCACGCCCGCCATTGCCATCACGACGCTGCGGCGCCGCAGAACCAACCCCAACTCTCCGATTCCCAATAGAATGAAGTTCAATCCGGTATTGAAATGAGTCGGCGCATCCGGAGCCAGTTGCACCAGCAGGGGTATCCGCAGCCACCACCCAATGCAAACCGACGCGCCGTTGCCGATGATGAACAGCGCAGTGCCCGCGACAATCCAATCCGCGGTGGAGAAACGACGGAAAGCCTCGATCAAGGGAGTACCTGCCCCGAAGCACTCGGCCGATGAATGACCATCTGATCCTGCGCTCAGTTCGGCGGGGCGCTTTGCGCGTACGTGCGGCAATGCGCCTTCCGTGCACGCGCGGCAATGCACGATAGCGTGTAATGGACCCGCCCGGCCTCGGTGGATGGACCCACCATCGATGGGTACCGGCGGAGCCGCGATCTCAAGAGTTCTACGCGCCCTTGGTCCTTGAGGCAAGTTTTGGGGCGGTGCGCCGCTTAGGTATGCGGCGCGGACCGCCCGGAGGCGGGTCGGCGCGGCTGATCGACGGCCAACCGGCGACTCCTGCGTCCCGAACGGATAAATTGAGACTTACCTGCTGACGAGATCAAATGACACGATGACGGCAAGTCGAAGTCTGGTTCTCACACCACACGGTCACCTGGTTTTCGCGCCGACGCCGGATGCGGCGACGCTGCCGTCCGATCTGTCGGGTCGGCTCGAATCCGCCTTTACACGCGGCGCCGGGCACGGATTGCTCGAACTCGGGCTTCGCGAAGTCGGCACCGCGCTGCCAGCGGACTTTGCCTATTGGCGCGATTTCGCTGCCCGGTATGTGACGGTGCTATGCACGTCCGCGCAAGGACTCCCCGATAAAGATGCCGCCGACGCCGGCGAGCTCGCTGCGCCGCCGCCGGATGTGCTGGCCCTGCTCGCGAACACCGCGCCGCCGATGCCTGGCGGCGAGTACCTGAATGCCGAGGTTCTCGCCCGCCTGTGGTCGGAGATCGACGTTGCTTTCCGCACCGAGCGCGCGCAAGCGAAAAGCACCTT
>Ga0209611_10002196_pt1 | contig 34255 bp, 14 predicted proteins | sample S1TSphgellanicum_3_FD_187693 | JGI IMG/M metagenome (GOLD analysis project Ga0209611, IMG submission 187693) | Host-associated microbial communities from peat moss isolated from Minnesota, USA - S1T2_Fc - Sphagnum magellanicum MG (SPAdes) (version 2) | ecosystem: Host-associated > Plants > Peat...
CCCATTCGTAGCCGCGCGCGATTTCCTCGGATGTCATCTCGCGAGTGACCGGGATTTCCCCGTGGAAGTAGTCAGCATGAGTCGTCCCAAAACAGGGAATTCCCCGCTTCGCCTGCGCGAAGGCCAGGGCATGGCGGGAATGCGTATGCACCACCGCGCCGATGCCTTCGAAGGCGAGAAACAGACGCCGGTGCGTTTCCGTATCCGACGATGGCCGATAGCGCCCGGAGACCTTCTTGCCGTCGAGATCAACCACCACCATGTCCTCCGGCGTGAGCTGCGGAAAATCGACGCCACTTGGCTTGATCGCGAAAACGCCCTGCTGCCGATCCAGGCAACTCACGTTGCCAAAGGTCAAATCGACCAGGCCATACCGCGGCAGCATTTGATTGGCCGCGCAACATTCCTCGCGAATCTTTTGGTGGTTCATGTGGTGCCCAGTCCGGTGGCCAGGTGAAAGTAGAGTTCGTTCGTCCGCAAGTCCTGGCGAAACTGACGAAGCTTTGTGTCGCCATCGATGATGGCCAGTTCAATCCCCGCGAGGTCAGCAAGATTCTCGATGTGCTCGGTCGTCACCGCGTAGCTAAAGCCGGTGTGATGGGCGCCTCCGGCGTAGATCCAAGCGGCACAGGCCGTCTTGAAATCAGGCTGGCATTCCCAAAGGGCTCGCGCCACGGGCAATTTGGGTAACGTCTTCTTCGGGCGCACGACCTTCACTTCGTTGACAATCATCCGGAAGCGGTTGCCCAGATCGATGAGCGAAACGTTGATGGCGGGGCCCGCCGGGCAGTTGAACACCAACCGGACCGGATCGTCCTTGCCTCCGATTCCGAGCGGATGCACCTCGAGCGACGGCTTGCCCGCCGCGATGGATTCGCAAATTTCGAGCATGTGTGAACCCAGGACTTGATGGCCCCTCGGATCAAGATGGTAGGTGTAGTCTTCCATGAAGGACGTGCCTCCCGGCAGATCGGAGGCCATCACTTTCATCGCACGGACTAGGGCAGCGGTTTTCCAGTCACCTTCACCGGCGAAGCCATAGCCGTCGGCCATGAGCCGCTGCACGGCCAGCCCCGGAAGTTGCTTGAGCCCATGCAGGTCCTCGAACGTATCGGTGAATCCCTTGAATCCGCCTTCCTCAAGAAAGGAACGCAGGCCGAGTTCGATGCGGGCCCCTTCCCGCAGGCTCGCGTGCCGCGTGCCGCCTTTACGCAACGCTTTCGCCACGACATAGCGGGACTCGTATTCGGCGCACAATTTTGTCACGTCCGCATCGCTGGCGGCCTCGACGTGCTTGACCAAATCTCCGACACCGTAACCGTTCACCGAAAAACCGAATTTGATCTCGGCGGAAACCTTGTTGCCCTCCGTAACGGCGACTTGGCGCATGTTGTCCCCGACGCGCGCAAACTTCGCTCCCTGCCAGTCGTGCCAGGCTCGGGCTGTGCGCATCCATGCCCCCAAGCGGTCCTGAGTTTCGGGATCGCTCCAATGTCCGACCACGACTTTGCGGTCGAGCCGCAGGCGCGTGTGGATGAATCCCGCTTCGCGATCACCGTGCGCGGCCTGATTCAAATTCATGAAATCCATGTCGATCTTTTCCCACGGAAGATCGCGATTGAATTGGGTGTGCAGATGCAGGAATGGTTTTTGGAGTTGCTTGAGCCCGCCGATCCACATTTTGGAAGGGGAGAACGTGTGCATCCATAAAACCAGCCCGGCGCAGTTCGGGGATTGATTCGCATCGAGGCACAATTCCCGTATTTCCTCCGGCGTTTTCAACACCGGTTTGAAGACAAGCTGGAGAGGAATGCGCTTGGAGGAGTTAAGGCCCTCCACGATTTTCTGCGAATTGGCGGCGACCTGTTTCAGGGTCTCCGGACCGTAAAGGTGCTGACTTCCGGTGATGTACCAGATTTCAGGGGTGGCGAGGTGGATCATATTGTAGCGGGAGCTTTCCTTGATTGAATGAGTTCCTTTATAGCGTGGGACAAATTGCCTGTTCACGCCAATAAGTCATCACCGAACTGAAAGGCAGAGGACGAGAGCTTTAGCTAAGCTCGTTTAGATACTTTTACGCAGACTGATCTGCAAATTTGTGGAGTGATCTGAGCTAACGAGTAGCCTGTGAAACCGCTAGGCAAGTGGTAGTTACGAAGCGAAAGGCAAGCAGTGACCTGCCGCCAGTGTAAAAAATTATCCGGCAAGAAATTTCAAAAGTATTGACGTCCCTCTAATTCCTAGTAGTTCTATGGACAATATCTAGTATGAACTTCCAAGCTCACTTAATGCCCATTATCCCTGCCGCTGCGCCGCTGACGGCCCCAGCGCTCACCTTCTTCATTGCTCGCTCATCCCGTTTTCCGTTGTGCATCACGAATTCGCCTGCGCCGCTTACATCTTCAAAGCCGAACGGGCGTGACGCGCTGCCCAAGTTTAGCGGCGATTGGCTTTATGCCGAAGACGAATACTTCCCTTTCGATGCCGACAGTTTCGAAGAGCGGTAGGAATTCCAAGAACTTAAATTCAACGAGGAGGAAAAACCATGCAGCAAAAAATATTGATCGTGGATGATGACGCCGAAGTACTGGACTTGCTGGGCACAACGTTGCGCCAGGAAGGCTACGGCGTGGTGACGGCGGGCGACGGAAGCTCGGGGCTGACCAAGGCGCTGACGGAATCGCCTTCACTGGTCGTGCTGGACGTGATGTTGCCCGTGATTTCGGGCCTCGAGGTGTGCCGCCAGATCAAGCGGGTGCCGGCCACGCGGCGGCTGCCGGTCATCATGCTCACGGCCAAGGCGACGGAACAGGACCGGGTCAAGGGCCTCGAGGCCGGCGCCGACGACTACGTGACCAAGCCGTTTAGCCCGCGGGAATTTGTCCTGCGCATCGGCCGCTCCATCGGCCGTTCCGTGCCGGTTCCCCCGCTCAAGCCGAAGCTGCGCGTGGGCGACTTCGTCCTCGACGAGTTGCGGCATGAGGTCCACGTGAAGAACCAGCCGGTCAACCTGACCGCGTTGGAATTCCGGCTCATTGCGCTGCTCATGGAGAACACCGGTTTTGTGCTGGAGCGGGACCGGTTGCTCGAGCGCGTCTGGGGCTACGGCAGCAATGTCACGACCCGGACCGTCGACACGCACATCATGCGCCTGCGGTCCAAGCTGGGCGATGCCGGCTCGTCGATCGAGACGGTTCGTGGCATCGGTTACCGGCTCAAGGAGCGCGGCAAGGAACTCGATTTTCTGCCCTCGAATGTCGACCAGGAGGAAGTTTGCCTGGCCTTGAGCTGAGTCAATAACCGGAGCGCGAATCCGGAGGGTGGCGAGGGGCGCGGGCCCGAAGCGCGAGGATCGCTTCGGCCCGCGGCTCTTTCCCCCGCGCCTTCAGCATCCGGAATTTCGTGGCAGCTCAAAAAAATGATGATCCGTCTCCTACGCACATCGACGGCCTGTTTCAAAATGGTCCGGCGGACGTTTTCCCTCGCGCTGACTCTGCTGGCGTCGGGGTTGATCTCCCATGCCGATTCTCCCGAGGTGGTGGCCGACCTGACTCTGACCCAGACAGGACTTCGGCCCTTCGATGGACAGAAGGTGGCAACGGCTCCCACCGGAACCATCGCCTTGGCGGAGTCCTCGCCCTCGCCGTTGCCGGGTGAGGCGCTTCCCGCCATCTCCAGCGCGCCCGAGCCCGTGCCGCCCGTGGTGCCGCCCGACTTGGCCGCGACCACACCGCAACCCTTGACCGGTCCGGCGCCTGGGCCGTCCGCGACGCTGACAACTTCCGCGTCCTCGTCGGACCCGGACGCATCTTCCGCCACACCGCCCGCGACCGAGAACGCGATGGTCAATCTCATCAACCTCCTTGTCGCGCAGCATGTCATCAAGCAGGACGCCGGGGACAAGTTGATCCAGCAGGCGAACGGCGAAGCCGCGAGTGTCCATCGGCAGCTTGTGGCCGCGCGTGCACCGGCGAATTCTCCGGCCGGCGATGACTCCGACTTTCCTCCGCCGAATCCGGTGGTGAATGCGACGGGCGGCGCCACGAGCGATGAAGTGCAGGTCCACTACGTGCCCGATGTCGTGAAGGACCAGATCCGCGACGAGGTCGAGGTCGATCTCGAGAAGCAGGCGCAGCAGGGAAAACTTCTGGCGCAGGACAGCGTGCCCGACTGGGTCAAGCGCCTGCATCTTTCCGGCGATGTCCGCGTGAGGTTCGAGGGCGATTTCTATCCGAGCGGCAATGCCGGCGGCGAGAACTTCACCAACTTCAATTCGATCAACACCGGCGCGCCGTTCAACTTCGGCCAGAACAATCCCAACTTCCCGCCGACCTTCAACGTCAACCAGCAGCGCGACCGCATGCGCCTGCGCGCGCGTCTCGGGATGGCCTACGACCTCGGGCAGAACTTCACCATGGGCCTGCGCGCGGGCACCGGCTCTGACGACAACCCCGTCAGCGAGAACCAGACGCTCGGCGGCGCGAACTCCGGGCAGGGCGGTTACTTCGGCAAGTACCAGCTCTGGCTCGACCGCGCGTTCATCCGCTACGAGATCGGCGGCGATTCGGGCGCGGACTTCTCCGCCACGGTCGGCCGGTTCGACAATCCGTTCATGCACACGAGCATGATCTGGTCGGACGATCTCGCCATGGACGGCGCGGTGGTCCAGGGCAAGTACACGGTTGCCAACGGAGTCACGCCGTTCCTCACCGCCGGCGCGTTTCCCGTCTTCAATACCGACCTCAACTTCGCCACCAACCAGCCGGACAAATTCAGCAGCGAGGACAAGTGGCTCTACGCCGCGCAGGGGGGCGTGAACTGGAAGATCAGCAAGGACGTTTCGCTCAAGGCGGCCGCCGCTTACTACTACTTCGACAACATCGAGGGCAAGGTCTCCGATCCGTTCATCCCGCAATCGGCCTCCGACATCGGCGACACCGACGACAGCCGTCCTTCCTTCGCGCAGAACGGCAACACCTACATCGCCCTCCGCAACATCACGCCCGATGCCAGCAACGGCTTCGGAACCACGAACCAGTACCAGTACTTCGGCCTCGCCACGCCGTTCCACGATCTCGCGCTCACGGGGCAGCTCGACTACAGCGGCTTCGATCCCTTCCACGTCTGGCTCGTCGGCGAGTTCGTGAAGAACCTCGCCTTCGACCGCGGCGCCATCCTCGCCAACGGGCCGCCGCAGGCGCAGGGGCCGCAGAACAACATCGTCGGCGACGACTACGAGGGCGGCGACACCGGCTGGATCGTGCGCCTCAACGCCGGCAAGGTTGACCTCCAGTCGCTCTGGGATTGGAACGTCCAGCTCAGCTACCGCTATGTCGAGTCCGACGCCACGGTGGACGCCTTCACCGACTCCGACTTCGGCGGCGCGCTCGCGGGCACGAACCTCAAGGGCTTCATCGTCGGCGCCAACCTCGCGCTCTCGCCGCGCGTCTGGCTCGGGGCGCGCTACATGAGCGCCGACAGCGTGGCCGGTCCCGCCTACCACAGCGACCTCTTCCAGGTCGACCTCAACGCCAAGTTCTGACCCCAAACGCCATGCGCCTAAAAATCCTTGGGACCCTATTATTTTTGGTGATATTGAATCTGCTGTCTTTGCAGGCGGACGATTCGGACGTGGCGATCGAGGGCAAGCTGCGGCAGGCGCTGCGCGACACGATGGGCCAGCTTCGCGACGCGCAAAGCCAGCTTGCCGCGCTCCAGTCGGCGCAGGCGCAGAGCGACAAGGACAAGGCCGACCTGCAGGCGAAAGTCGACGCGCTCTCCGCGCAGCTCAAGACCGTCAGTGACCAGGCCGCATCGGACAAGGCCAGTGCCGGCAAAGCCATCGCCGACCTCAAGCTCGGCAGCGAAGCACTCGTCGTGCACCTCGTCGATGCGCTCACCACGCAGATCAACAATCTCGCGAAGCCGAGCGACCCATCCCTCGCGGCGCTGCACAAGACCATCGACGCCTTGAAGGCGCAGAACCCGGACCAAGTGCAGGCGCTCGACCAATTCGGCGCCGACATCCAGTCGTGGGTCGCCGGGTATCAGGAGTACGTCCAGCTCGCCAGCCGCACCGAGGCCGAGCGCGCCAAACTCGCCGCGCAAGTCCTCCAGCTCCAGCGCACCGTCGCCGACCGCGAAACGAAAAACCTCGCGCTCTTCCAACTCGCGGGCGAAATCCTCACGCGCTACGCAAAAGCCGGCGTCGGCGACGTGCTCCTCGACAAGGAACCGTTCATCGGCGTCAGCCGCGTGAAGCTCCAGAACCTCGTGCAGGATTACAGGGACAAGCTGCGCGACCAGGTCGTCGTGCCCGCGCCACAACCGGCTGTCGTTTCGTCGCACTAGGAGATGCCTATGCCGCGCCCCGGAGGACAACCAGGACTTATACGATTTATAGGACCGATAGGACTTATAGGACTCGTCCTGGGCGGCGCGCAGGCGCACGCCGGCAGCCTTATCGCGCAGCACAACGCGCAGGTGAGCGGCAACACGACCTCGTCCTCGTCGAGCGCCGACACGTCCACCTCGCAAACCGCGACCGCCGCCACCACGGCGACGGCGCAGTCCACGCAAACCGCCGCGATGGTCCAGCGCGCGCAGCTTTCGCTTCAGCACTCGCTGCAGATTTTCCAGGCGCAACAGACCGCGCAAGCCGCCGCGAGCGCCGCCGCACAAAACGCGGCCAGCAGCGTGCCCAACGGCCTCGTCACCGGCGGCCTCGTGCCCGACTCGGGCCTCGCCAGCACCGGCGTGGCCAATCCGGTCACGAGCTGGGTCAACGCCACCACGCCCGTGCAAACCACCAGCAACGGCCAAACCACCGTCACCGTTACGCAGACCAACCAGCAGGCGCTGCTCAACTGGCAGAGCTTCAACATCGGCTCGGACACCACGCTGCAATTCGACCAAAGCGCCGGCGGTTCCAGCGTCGGCAACTGGGTCGCGATCAACAAGGTCGCCAACTCCGTTTCGCCCGCGCGAATCCTCGGCCACTTGCAGGCGCAGGGGCAGGTCTACGTCATCGACCAGAACGGCATCCTCTTCGGCGGCGCATCGCAGATCAATCTCGGCGCGCTCGTCGCCTCGTCGCTGCCGATCAACGACAACCTCGTGCAGCTCGGCCTGCTCAACGATCCCGACGACCAATTTCTTTTCTCGCAGCTCACCGTTCCCGTCATCTCCGGCGGCTCGATGCCCGCCTACGTGCCGCCGGCCGCGCCCACGGGCGGCGATGGCGACATCATCGTCGATGCGGGCGCGCAGATCACCACCACCACAAACGCGGAAGGCACCGGCGGCAAGGTCGCACTCATCGGGCCCAACGTCTCCAACGCCGGAACCATTTCCACGCCCAACGGCCAGACCATCCTCGCCGCCGGATTGCAAGTCGGACTCGCCGCGCACAACTCGAACGATCCCAGCCTGCGCGGTCTCGACGTCTACGTCGGCAAGGTCACCAGCTCGAGCTACAACGGAGGCGCGGCCACCGATACCTCCGGCACCGCGCTCGGCACCGCAGCGAACACCGGCATCATTAACAGCGCCGAAGGCGACGTCACCATGGCGGGTAAAACGGTCGAGCAAAATGGCGTGATCAATAGCAGCACCTCCGTCTCCTACAACGGCCGCATCGACCTGGAAGCCGATTACAACTCCACCGTCACCGTCGCGGCGGCCACGCAGACCGCCGTGATTTCACCAACCGCCTCGGGCGAAGTCGATTTCGGCGCGAACAGCCTCACGCAAATCCTGCCCGAGCTTTCCAGCAGCGACACCGTGGTCGGCGAGCAACTCGCGCTCTCCTCGCTGGTCAACGTGCAGGGGAACAACATCAACTTCGCAAGCGGCGCGCTGCTCTGGGCGCCGAGCGCCGCGCTCCCGTCGAACGCGAGCCAGCCCGCTCTGGGCGTGGCCGGCGCGACGCTCAACGCCGGCGTCACGCTCAATGCGGGGAGCTGGATCCAGAGCGGGAACTCGTACAGTTTCCAAAACACGAGCGGCAACGTCACCCTCGCGGGCGGCGCATCGATTGACGTTTCCGGATCGCAAAATGTCGCGGCCTCGGTGACGGAAGACATCGTCTCCGCGCAATTGCTCGGCACGGAGCTCGCCGATTCGCCGCTGCAGCAGAACGGCCCGCTGCGCGGCCAGACCATCGACATCAATTTGCTCGAAGACGGCATCAGCTCCGACGGCACGGCATGGATCGGCACGCCGCTGGCCGACGTTTCCGGCTACGTCAACCTCGTCGAGCACAACGTGGGCGAGTTGACCACCGCGGGCGGCTCGGTCGCGATCAACGCCGGCGGCTCGGTGAACTTTCAGTCCGGCTCGACCGTCAACGTCTCCGGCGGCTGGATCGACTACGCGGGCGCAACGGTGCAGACGACGCAACTGATCACCGATGGCCAACTCGTCAACGTCTCGCAGGCCAGCCCCGACGTCGTCTACACCGGCATTTATGATGGCACCACGTTGATCTCGCAAAAATGGGGCACGAGCCAGAACTACACGAACCCGATTCTCACCGGCACGCAGTACGATCCCGGCTACCTCCAGGGCGGCAGTGGCGGCTCACTCGCGATCACCGCGCCGGGCATGACGCTCGACGGCAATTTCTACGGCAACACCGTGGCCGGGGCGAACCAGCGCACGGCGGCCTCGCAACTGGAGACGACCTACGCGGGCGCGAGTTTTCTGCCCACGATTTTGGCCAAGCAGGCCGTGCCCGCGACGGGCTCGCTGACCCTGAACTTCCAGGGACAGAATGCCGCCGTCAGCGGTACGCCCGCGTACTCGCCCACGCCGCCGGTGATCGATTTCGGCGCCAGCCTGGGCAGCGGCGATCTCGTGCTCTCCAGCGATCTCATCAACCTGGACGGGTTCGGCAATTTCTCGATCAAGAATGCGGACGGAACGATCAACGTGCCCGCGGGGGTGAGCCTCACCACTTCGCCCGGCGGTTCGATCTCGTTCAGCGCGGCGAATCTCGATATCGAGGGAAGCGTGAGCGCGCCGGGAGGCAGCCTCGATTTCACCGTCTACGATTACTCGCCTTATGCCGATTCCAACTCGCCGCTCACGGGCAGCTCGTTGCAGGGCACGCCGCCGGTCGATCCGTCGCGCGGACTTTTCGTGCTCGGCGCGAATGCCTCGCTGAGCACGGCGGGTCTCGTCGTCGATGACCGCGCGTCGTCGTCCTCGGCGAACACGTTGCCGCTGGCCACGAACTGCGGCTCGATCAACATCGACAGCTTCGGCATCGATTTCGCATCGGGCAGCGTGATTAATGTTTCCGGCGGCGCGGAAGTGAACGCGGCGAACAAGGTGACGTATGGCAACGGCGGAAGTCTCTCCATTCTCGGCGGACAAGATCCCGGCCTTCCCAGCCTCGTCGGCAACACGTTCACGCTGGGCTCGACATTGGAGGGTTACTCGGGCGCGAAGGGCGGAGCGCTCACGATTCAAGCGCCGCTCGTTGAGGTGGGCAGTGTCTCGGCCGATCCGGCCAGCGCATTGACGCTTTCCTCCGCGTTCTTCACGCAGGGCGCGAGCGCAGGCACATTGAGCGAAGGCGGTTTCGCGTCGTTCACGCTTGAGGGCTTGGGCGAAGTCGCGCCCGGCCAGTCGAACCCGAACGTTTATCTTCCCGCCGTGAACATCGCGCCGGGCACGGCGATCGATCCGGTGGTGCAAAGCTGGCAGGCGAATCTCTCCGGTGGCTTCACGCTCGGGCCGATCACGCAGCAATTGGCCTCGCTGCGCACGCCCGCGAGCGTGAATTTCGATGCGGAAGGTGTGCAGGGATTTTTTGGCACGGTGGTGGCGCGCGGCGATTTGGTCCTGGGCGCGGGTGCGACGATCACGACCGATCCGAAGGGAAGCGTCTCGCTCACGGGCCAGACGGTCAATGTGCAGGGTTCCGTCTTCGCGCCGGGCGGTTCGATCACGATCAGCGGCGCGAAAAATTCCGATTCGCTTTTCGGCAACGGTCAACCGGACGAGGCGCTGGTGACGGTGGATATCGGCGCGGACAGCGTGCTTTCCGCCGCGGGCACGACGCTGCTGACGGAAAATGAGCAGGGCTATCGCACCGGCTCGGTGCTGGCGGGAGGAAAGATTTCCGTCGCCGGCAACATTCTGGCGGAGGCTGGTTCGCAGTTGAATGTTTCCGGCGCGACCGATGTGCTCGATGTCACGCCGGAGCAGGCGGGCGTGGCTTCGGCGCAACTGACCTCCGCGCCCTACGTTTCCACGCGGGTGGACAGCAACGGCGGAGCGATCACGCTTTCGGGCGGCCAGGAACTTTTCAGCGCGGCGACTTTGCTGGGCGCGGCGGGCGGCCCTTCCGCGCAGGGCGGCAGCCTGACGGTGAAGTCGGGGCTCTATGTCACGCAGGCGAACATCAATATTCCGACCACGCCGCTGCAGGTGACGCTCGATGTCGGGCAGGGCGTGGGCACGTATGCGTCGTCGGGCATCGGGAGCGCGGTGACGCTCAACGGCGCGGCGCTGGGCAACGGTTATTTCGCGGCGGACAGTTTCAACACGAGCGGTCTTGATGCGCTGACGCTCGCGGGCACGGTGCAATTTTCCGGTCCGGTGGCGATCACGGCGAACCAGAGCATTTCCGTGGGCAGCAGCGGTATCATCTACGCGGACGCGGCGGTGACGCTGACCGCGCCGTATGTGGACCTCGGCCAGGCGTTCGAGGGGCCGCTGACGATTGCGCAGCAGGCGCAGCCGGTCTACGTCGATTCCGCAGGCAGCGCAATCCCGGCCGCGGCGAAGTTTGGCGCGGGCAGCCTGAACGTCAACGCGACGAGCCTGATCGATGTTGGGAATCTTTCGCTGCAGAACATCGGCAGCGTGAACCTGACGGCGGCGGGCGGGGACATTCGCGGCGACGGCACGTTCGACGTGAGCGGCGCGATCAACCTGACGGCGGGACAGATTTATCCGACGACGGCGACGACGTTCACCATTGCGGCGTATGATCACGGCGGCGTCGCGGGTTCAGTGACGATCAACGGCTCGGGCACGCGGGCGCTGCCGCTTTCGGCGGGTGGGACGCTGAATATATTCGCGAGCGACATCACGCAGGGCGGCACGTTGCGCGCGCCGCTGGGAACGATCAATCTCGGCAGCGGCGTGACGAGCGCGAGCCCGGCGGATCCGCTCTCGGGGCAGACCTTCGACGCGGCGCAGCAGTTGACGCTGGCGGCGGGAAGCGTGACGTCGGTGTCGGCGGTGGATCCGGTGACGGGCGATGATTTGACGATTCCCTACGGGACGATTCTCAACGGCGTTTCGTGGATCGATCCGGCGGGGAACGACATCACGGCGGCGGGCAACGGCGCGAATGCGATTCCGGCCAAGGCGATCAATCTCGCGGCGGCGAATGTGACGGATGACGCGGGCGCGGTGATCGACTTGAGCGGCGGCGGCGATTTGTATGCGTACCGGTTTGTCTCCGGCACGGGCGGGACTGTGGATATTCTGGCTTCGAGTGGGAGCTATGCGGTGATTCCCGGCTACGCAGCGGATTATGCGCCGTACTATTCGTCGAGCGACTACGCGAACAGCGGACTCGCGGTGGGCGAGCAGGTTTATCTGAACGGCGGCGGCGGATTGGCCGCGGGCGTGTACACGCTGCTGCCGGCGCGTTATGCGTTGCTGCCCGGTGCGTATTTGGTCACGCCGCAGTCGGGCGCGGTCGCGGCGAGCGCGGCGGTGCAGCCGGATGGCTCGGTGATTGTCTCCGGTTACGTTTCCAATGGGCTGGATGCGGCGCAGACGGGGACGCCGCTGTTGAGTTCGTTCGAGGTGGCGTCGCAGTCGGTGGTCAACTCGCGCGCGGAGTACGACAGCTTTTCGGGCAACACGTTCCTGGCGGCGAGCGCGGCGGCGAACAATGTGGCCACGCCGCGGCTGCCGATTGATGCGGGGCAGTTGGTGATCGCGGCGACGCAGAGCATGAGCATCGATGGCTCGGTTTTGTCGCAGACGCCGGCGGGCGGTCTCGGCAGTGAGGTGGATATCGCGAGTCCGAGCAACATCGTGATTGGGAATGCGTCGACGACGGTTTCGCCGGGGACGCTGGTGCTCGACGCGGCAAGCCTGAGCGCGTTTGGCGCGGACAGTTTGCTTATCGGCGGCTATCGCAGTTCGGGCGCGCTGGGCACGGAGGTGACGGTGACGACGACGAACCTGACGGTGGACAATCCGGGTGAGGCGTTGACCGGGCCGGATGTGATTTTGGCGGCGAAGGACGCGCTGACGGTGGATGCGGGCGCGGTGATTGAGCAGGCGGGAACGTCGTCGAGTCCCGCGCAGACGCTGCTGCTGGGCAACGCGGGCACGGCGGGCAGCGGCGATGGCGCGCTTTTGCGGGTGACGAGCGATGCGTCGGCGCAGGTGCTGCGCGTGGGTGTCGATTCGTCCAGCGTGCCGGCGTTGAGCATCGGCGCGGGCGCGACCATCTCGGGCAACAGCGTGACGCTGGATTCGACGGCGGGCGCGCTGCTGGATCCGACGGCGGCGCTGAGCGCGGGGAGTTTGTCGATCGCGGCGGGGCAGATCAGCCTGGTGCTGGATGACAGCACGCCGGCGTCGGGCCTGGTGCTGTCGGGCGAAGCGCTGGCGGCGATCCAGGCGTCGACGCATTCGCTGGCGCTGACGAGCTATTCGTCGATTGATATTTATGGGAGCGGGACGATTGGCGCGGCGGCGAATGACGGCGTGTACCCGGTGGAGAGTTTTACGCTGAATGCGGGCGCGATTCGCGGCTTTGACGGCGGAGCGCTGACGATCCATGCGCAGGCGTTCACGCTGGAGAACAGCGCGGGCGGCGTGGCCGCGGGCAGCGCATCCGGAGGTGATTTGACGGTGAACGCGTGGACGATCGAGCTCGGCGGCGGCGCGGGGGTGAATGCGGTGGACGTGGATTACGCGAGTGTGGATCTGAACGCTTCGGGTGGTGTGTTGCTGAAGGCGACGCCGTCGAACGCGACCGATTCGTCGGGGAATCCGATCGCGGGCGCGGCGACGCTGGCGGCTTCGGGCAACTTGTCGATCACGACGCCGTTGATCACCGGCGCGACGGGGGCGAACGAGACGATCCGCGCGGCGGGCTCTTTGGATATCGCGGCGGGCGGGACTTCGTCGTCGCTGGCGGGCGGCTTGGGCGCGACGCTGAATCTGGTGGGCGCGAGCGTGACGGAGAACAGCACGATTCGTCTCGCGAGCGGCAATATCAGTCTCGAGGCGACGGGCGGCGATGTGAACGTGGGCGGGACGCTGGATGCGAGCGGAACCACGCAGGCGTTTAGCGGCGTGACGGAGTACACTTCCGGCGGCGCGATTGCGCTGACCTCGCAGGGCGGCTCGGTGAATCTTGGGACGGGCGCGAGTGTTTCTGTAGAGGGTGCGAACGCGGGTTCGCTGACGGTCAGCGCGGCGAGCGGTGCGTTCAATTTCACCGGCGCGACGCTGGCGGGACAGGGCGGCGGAAGTTTTTCGGGGGACGTGGCGACGCTTGCGGGCGGCAGCGTGCAGCCGCTGGACACGGCGTTGAACGCGGCGGGCTTTACGAACGCGATTTCCATTCGCGACCGCACCGACAGCTCTGTGACGGTCGATGGGGCGGTGACGGCGGCGAGCTTCACGCTTTCGAGCGACGCGGGCTCGATCACGGTGAACGGGACGATCGATGCGTCCGATGTCGCGGCGACGGATGCGTCGGGGAATCCGATTCTCGTTGGCGGGACGATTGATCTGGTGGCGGCGGGCAGTGTGACGCTGGCGCCGGGGTCGTTGCTGACGGTGGCGGCGCCGAAATTCAGCAACGCGGGCAAGGGCGGCGCGGTGTCGCTGGAGGCGGGCTCGGAAATTAATGGCGCGATTGAACCGAACGCTTACGTGAATATCGAGGCGGGCTCGGCGATTGATTTGTCGGTCGCGGCGAGCGCGGCGGCGGGCGATTTCAGCGGGACGCTGCACATCCGCGCGCCGCAGACGGCGGACAATTTCGACCTGCAGGTGGACCCGATCAACGGCACGATTCTGGGCGCTTCGAGCATTACGGCGGAGGGGTACGCGCTCTACAACCTGAACGATCCGTCCGGCAGCCTGATCGACGGCGTGAAGGCGAATATCCAGGCCAATGGGACGACCTTCGCGGGCAACGCGGCGGCGATCACGAGCCGGTTGCTGGCCAATAACGCGGGGCTTGCGCCGGTGTTCAACGTCGTGGTCGGCGCGGAGGTGATTAATCCGAGCGGCGACCTGACGCTGGCGAACGACTGGGACCTTTCCACGTTCCGGTTTGGGCCGAACCAGACGCCGGGCGTGCTGACGTTGCGCGCGGCGGGAAATTTGATCTTCGATGGCAGTCTTAGCGATGGCTTCACGGTGACGGACCAGTTGTATGACGCGACGCTGATGGCGCCGAACAGCGCGACTCCGGCGAACCTGCAATCGTGGTCCTACAATCTCACCGCGGGCGCCGATTTTTCCGCCGCGAATGTCAGCGCGGTGGTGCCGAACGCGGAAACCTATGATCCGGCGACGGGACTGGCGGAGCCGGGCACGGCGGCGGGATCGCTGGAGCTCGGAAATTTCGTGACTTCGAACAACGGCAACGCCATCGCGCCGAACGACACGACGGCCGATGCGCTCAGCGGCTACTACCAGGTCATCCGGACGGGCACGGGCGATATCAATATCGCGACGGCGGGCGACGTGCTGCTGCAAAACCAGTTCGCGTCGATCTACACCGCGGGCGCGCAGGTGGCGGACCCCACCCTGGGCGGAACGTTCTCCGTGCCGGTGCTGCAGATCGGCGACACGACTTATTATCCCGCGCAGTACAGTCTCGCGGGCGGCAACGTGTCGATCGCGGCGCAGGGCAACATCGCGCATGTCACGGAAAACAACAGCGGCGTCATCGTGATGGATTCGGAGAAGGAGCTGCCGAACAACTGGCTCTACCGTCGCGGTTACGTCGATGCATCGGGGCAGTTCGGCGCGACGGAAAACGGCGACATCGCCTCGACGAGCTGGTGGATCGATTTCAGCAATTTCTTCGAGGGCGTCGGCACGCTCGGCGGCGGCAACGTCACGCTCAATGCCGGGCACGACGTGAGCAACGTCGACGCGGCCGCGCCGACCAACGCGCGCATGACCTACACGACCACGAGCGGCGACACGCTCGCCGCCGACCAGACGCTGGTCGAGCTTGGCGGCGGCAACATCAGCGTCACCGCCGGCAACGACATCAACGGCGGCGCCTATTATGTCGAGCGCGGGCAGGGGACGCTGCAGGCGGGCAACAGCATCATCACCAACAGCACGCGCTCGCCCTCGCTGGGCACGATTGCGCTGCCGGCGAAGATCGGCAACAGCGCGACGTGGCTGCCGACAACCCTGTTCCTGGGCGACGGCAGTTTCCAGGTGTCCGCGGACAACAGCGTCCTGCTCGGGCCGGTGGCGAATCCCTTCCTTTTGCCGCAGGGCGTCGCCAACACGTATTGGGACAAGACCTATTTCTCCACCTATGCGTCAACCGACGCAGTCGACGTCGCCTCGCTCAGCGGCGACGTGACGCTGCGGGAGGAAGCGACGCTTTCCTCGGACAGCACGGCCACGCCGCTGCTGGAAAACTGGCTGCAGTCGGTCGACGTGTTCGCCTCGAACCCGCAATCGGTCTCCTATTATCAGCCGTGGCTGAACGTGACCGAGACGAGCGCGACACCCTTCTCCACGCTGGTCAGTGTATTGCCGCCCACGCTCAATGCGACCGCGTTCTCCGGCGACATCAACACGGTAGGCAACCTCACGCTTTCGCCGTCGGCCCTCGGCACAGTCGATTTGCTGGCCGCAGGCTCGATCAACGGCCTGCAGCCGACCGGCGTGAGCAACACGATCAACGGCACGGCGACGGAGGCGTGGACCTCGAGCACGATCGATCTTTCCGACGCCAACCCGGCGGCGATTCCGGGCGTGGATGATCCGTATGCGTGGGAGGAAGTCGTGGGAACGAGCACGCAGGCGTCGAAGACGCTTAATGCGACGGTCACCGTCAACGGCGTGCGGCAAAACGTGTCGCTCAGCTTCGGTTTCATCAACGAGCTGTTCAACGAGTCAGGCTCGGTCGAGGGCAACTACGGCGTGCTGCAAACGAAGGAGGAGCTGCATGCCGACATCAACGGCGCGCCGCTGCACGCCAACGACCCGAATCCCGTTCATCTCGATGCGGGCAGCGGAAACATCTCGGGCCTCACGCTCTTCTCGGGCAAGGCGGCGCAGATCGTGGCCGGGCAGGACATCACTGACATCGCGCTCTACGTGCAGAACGTCAGCAGCAACGACGTCAGCGTGGTCTCGGCCGGGCGCGACATCGTGGCGTACGATGCGACCGCGCCACTGCTGGTGAGCGCGCAGGCGGCAGGCAACGCGCTGGATTTTGGCAGCGGCGCGCTGGCGGGCGATATCCAGATCGCGGGGCCGGGAACGATCGAAGTGCTGGCGGGCCGCAACCTGAACCTGGGCGTGGGGCCGAACAACGCGGACGGCACGGGCGTGGGATTGACCAGCATTGGCAACCAGGCGAATCCCGCGTTGCCCTTCGGCGGCGCGGACATCGTGGCGCTGGCGGGCGTGGGTGCGTCGGCGGGACTTGATGCGAGCAAGTTGAACTTCGGCAACGTGCCCGATGAAACGCAGCCGGGTTTCATCGACCTCTTCCTCAATCCCACAACGGGCGGCGCGGAAGCGCAGCGTTATCTGCCGGACCTCGGCACGCTGCTCGGCTTGAGCAGTGCGAGCGACGATGACATCTGGAGCGCCTTCCAGCAGTTGCCGCAGAGCCGGCAGCACACTCTGGCCCTCGATGTCTTTTACCTCGTGCTGCGCGATGCGGGGCGTGACCACAACAATCCGGGCGCGACCGGGGACACCAACTACGCGGCCGGGTTTGCCGCCATCGCGGCGCTGTTCCCCTCGTCGCAGACGTGGCAGGGCGACATCTCGCTGACGTCGCGCGAAATCAAGACGGAGAACGGCGGCGACATCAGCCTGCTCGCGCCGGGCGGCGCGCTCAACGTGGGTCTCAATATCGCAGGGACGCAGCCGGTGGACCAGGGCGTTCTCACGGAGGACGGCGGGAACATCAATATCTTCACCGACGGCGATGTGAACGTGGGCACGTCGCGCATCTTCACGCTCAACGGCGGGAATGAAATCATCTGGTCGTCGAACGGCAGCATCGACGCGGGCGCGTCGTCGAAGACGGTGCAGTCGGCGCCGCCGACGCGCGTGCTGGTCGATCCGCAGAGCGGCGATGTGCAGACGGACCTCGCGGGACTGGCCACGGGCGGCGGTATCGGCGTGCTCAAAACGCGCAAGAAGACAGCCGTGGCCAACGTGGATTTGATTGCGCCGCGCGGAACGGTGAATCCAGGGGATGCGGGCATCCGCGCGTCGGGCAATATCAGCATCGCGGCGGTGCAGGTGCTCAATGCGGGGAATATCACGGCGGGCGGCAAGACGAGCGGCGTGCCCACGACAGCGATAGCGAATGTGGGCGCGCTGACGGCGGGTGCCAGCGCGGCGGGCGCGGCGAACAACGCGGCACAGCAGATGGCGCAGCAGGCGAACCATCAGGCGGGGCCGTCGCCGTCGAGTGATTTGCCGTCGATTATCACGGTGGAGGTTGACGGGTACGGCGGCGGGGCGGATGCGGATTGAGTGAGGTTTCACGCGGCGACGCAGTGACCGCGGCGGGGAGGCAGGGGAGGGTTTCGCACGGAGGCTCGGAAGGCACGGAGGGGAAAGGCAGCGGTAGCCGCCGGACGCTGGCCGGCGGGCTCGGTGGTTAACGCGAGACGCAGTGAGGGGGGCGAGCCCAACCGAGTCCGCCGCACGGCGTGCGGCGCCTACCGCTGCGCGTTGCGCCGCAACCGATCGGCGGAGGGCCACGCGGGCTCCATTTTCCCTCTTTCCAGACGGAATCTCGGAAGGTAGAGCGGCGAGGGATCCAAAAATCCTAGTAAGTTGATAGGAGATGGATTCCGCTGCGAGATTTTCTTTCTAAAAAAGTTCGTAAATACCTTTGAAAATGCGATTTGTGTATGGAACAAACTTGTTACACTTCATCTAGTGACGGAGTAGGAATTAGCAGGTATTTGTTTGGCACTCCAATCGGAGCAACCAACCAAAACAACCAACCTAAGAAGTACAAATGAAACGAACCAAACTTACAACCGTGGTCGCGGCGCTGGCGGCGGCGGCGGTTTTGACCACTTCCGCGCGAGCGCAAGTGTATACGGCCTACTCCAGTGGCGATGCGCTGCTGGGCTTTGAGCAGGCCGGCAATGCCAGCGACTATGTGGTGGACCTGGGATCAGTCTCCCAATTTATCACGGCGACGACGCCGTTGACCTTCCAGCTTTCGACGACGGACCTCTCGACCGTCTTCAGCTCAAGCTGGGCGAGCAACAGCCAGACGAACCTGGTGCAATGGGGCGTGGTGGCCAATGACCAGGGGCAGACCGTCTCCAGCAACACCGATGGCAACTCGATCTGGTACACCCTGGGCGAGACCACTTCCGGCACGCAGACCAAGGCTCCGGTCCGCGGCAGCTCCTCGGCGCTGGCTAGCATCAGCAACAAGATCCAGAATCTGGACACGGGCACGAACGGCTACGACAGCGAGCTCTCCACGGCCAATGCGAACAACGCGATCATCCAGTCGGCCTCGGCCGGCAACAGTTGGTCGTCGTTCAAGCCAGGCGTGGCCGACGGGCAGGTCGCCTTCGGTATCGGCACGGACATCGAGCAGGCCTCCACGGGCGCGACGGGACCGACCAACTCGGACCTCGACCTCTATGAAGTGGACACGAAGACCGGGAGCAACCAGCCGGCCGATTATCTGGGCTACTTCACGCTCAACAGCAACGGGCTGCTGACGTTCGATCCCGCCGGCGCGGCGGCTGTGCCGGAGCCTTCCGCCTATGCGCTGGGCATCACCGCCCTGGTGCTTTTTGGCGTGCTGAAGCGCCGCAAGTCGATCCAGGCCTAATCAACTCCAACGAATCGGGCAGGGGAAATTTTTCAAGGGCTTCCGGCCTTCGGGCCGGAAGCTGAGGGGAGTTCCCTTGTCTCCAGACAAACCAACCAACAACTAAAAAAGAATGAAATCCACACTTAAAACCATCGCCCTGGCGGGTGCTCTCGCCGGTGGCATCGCGGGATTGGCCTCGGCCAACACCCTGCAAACCGTCCACATCGCGGGTGCTCCGGCCTACCGGCAGGACAGCATCGCGGTCATCAACACGGTCGTGACCGGCTTTTCGAACGCCGGTGAGATCGCCTCCACTTCCACCTCCTTCGCCAATGCGAGCGCGGTGCAGTGGTTCATCCCGAATTACACGAGCGGCGTGGACCTCCTCATCAGCGCATCGTTCACGGGCTCGACCGCGGGCACGGAATCGGTGGCGGCGGGCGCGCAAAACAGCGGCGCCCTGGAGCAGAAGTTCATCCCGGATGTGACCGATGCGGCGGGTGCCGCGGCCGTGGGCAATGCGAACAACAGCTCATCGGTGACGATCAGCGAGTTGCACGTGCCGGACTTCTCTTTGTCAGACACCTTCGTGGCGACGACGCCGTTCAACGGCACGGTGAACCTGCGGCAGGGCTCGACCGGCACGCAGCACAACACGTACACGTTCTCCAGCCTGAGCAGCACCCAGTTGGCGATCGAGCCCTATGTGTGGGTGGGCACGCCGGGCCTGGCCGCGCGCGGGGTGACGAATATCACCACGGCGCAGGCGCAGTTGCTCTATGAGAACGGCAAGCTGCCGCTGTCCTTCTTCACGGGCAAGAACTCGGACGAAACCTCGTTCGTCTACCCGCTGTCGCGTGATCCCGGTTCAGGTTCGCGGTTGATCGCGGTGGCCGAAACCGGCGTGGGGGTGACGACGCTGATCAAGACCTACAAGCCGACCGTGACCGGCGCGACGGCGGACAGCTCGGGTAATTACGTCAAGGGGACGATCTCGGGCTCTGTCCCGCTCTATCCCGCCGGCGTCATTTCGAGTACGCAGATCTACGACCCGAACGCGGGCGATACGGGCTACCCGAAGTTCGGCACGGCGGACCAGACCGGTCTGCTGGCGGCGATCACCTCGACCCCGACGGTGAATGCGAGCTCGCCCTCGACGGCGGAGTACTTCATCGGCTACTTCAACCCGACGGACGCCTCGGAAGCGGTGGCGGCGGGCTCGGAGCAGTTGACCTACAACGGCACGACCTACAGCCAGGCGAATCTGGCCGAGGGTCTCTACTCCTTCTGGAGCTACGAGAATCTTCAGGCGCTGCCGACGCTGTCGGGCAACCAGCTGAGCTTCGCCAACGCGCTCATCTCGGCCTGGCCGAATGCGACGTTGTCGAGCGGCGTGCAACTGAGCGCGGTGAACGTCTCGCGTTCCGTGGACGGCGGTCCGATCACCTTGAATTAACTGATCCGGGCGGATCAGTTTGTGTGAGGCAAGAGAAGGTGCCAGCGCGGGTGGAAACGCCCGCGCTGGTTTTCTTGTGAGGGAGCCATCATGAAACAAACAGGTATTTTTGCAGGGCTGCTTGCTTTGCTGCTGACGGCGGGATTGGTCCGCGCGGACCAGGTGGACGTGTCGAAGTTGACGCTGGTGGGCATTGCCGAGGTGGATGGTGTGACGTATGCGAGCCTTTACGATGCGCGGAACGGCGAACATTTCCTGACGAGCTCGAAGGGGGCCGACGAGAGATTCGAATTGGTGGGTGTGATCGAAAACGAGAGCGCGACGATTCGGCAAAACGGGCAGACGTATTTGCTGCGCTTGAGCTGGCCGGCGGAAGCCGTGCCGGTGGAAGCCGAGGCGACGGCGCCGGTCGCTCAGAATATTCCGCTGCCCGGCAGCGTGGAGGCGACGGCGCCGAAACCGCCCGAGGGCGCGAAGCTGCCGCTGGTTTTTCAGGTGGGGAATTTGGCGAAACTGGATTTGAGTGATGACCAGAAGGCGGCGATCACGCGGCTGCGGCAGCAGTTCGTGGGGGCGATTGGCGGAGGGTCCGCGGCGGTCGCGAGCACGGCGGTGTCGACGGTTTCCGGACAGGACGCGGCAACACCCGCGACTGCGGCGGCGAGTTCGCTCGTGCCGGCGGCCGCCCCGGTGGACCCGCCCTACCAGAATTGGCTGACGGCGCAGGAGAAAAGCGACGCGGAGTTCACCATGCTCTTCGGGGAGCAGGCGTTCATTCTTTCGCAAATGGGGGCGCAGGGGAAGTAGGGCGCTGAATTGACCTCGACGCGCTTTTGGGACAGCTTGGGCGGATGCTGTCGAAGAGGGCGAAATATGGATTGCGCGCGCTGGTTTATCTGGCGCGGCACCAGGGCGAGGGACCGATCCAGATTCGCGATATTTCGGAGACGCTGAATATCCCGCGCAAATTTCTCGAGGCGATCCTGCTGGATTTGCGCAACGAGGGGATGCTGCAAAGCCGCAAGGGCAAGGAGGGCGGTTACCTGATGGAGCGCTCGCCGGACACGATCACGATTGGGAAGATCATCCGCTTCATCGACGGGCCGCTGGCGGCGGTGCCGTGCGTGAGCCAGACGGCGTACGCGCGCTGCGATGATTGCCTGGACGAGAAGACGTGCGTGGTCCGCTGCATCATGAAGGAGGTGCGGGATGCGACGGCGAAAATCCTGGATGAGACGACGCTCGATCAGCTCGTGGCCCGGGAGGAGCAGTTGAGCCGGCCTCCGGCGCTGGAGTACCAAATCTAGGCGATCTGGTGAGCGATAGCTCAACCCCTTGGCTCTCCGATGCTTACCAAGAAATATTGAGTCCCAGAAGCCTGATTCTGAAGACCATCAGGGTTCCGCTTGAGTCGATTCCTAATATTTGGAATAGTTTTACCGATGAACATAGTACGGGTTTGGCACTGTAACTTTCTGAACACGACACACTTGTTGTAAAACCGCTTCGGGTTATTTTTGATTGAAACTGAAGGTTGCACGCTGGGGAATACCGCTTGCTCCCGATGAGACGTTTACATAGATGAGTGCACCGGATACTGAGTCGATGCGAGGGATTGCCGTCATCGGCCTGACCGGTCGTTTTCCGGGCGCGGCCAATGTCGAGCAATACTGGCGCAATATCGCGGGCGGCGTGGAATCGATTTCGACGTTCAGCGACAGCGATCTCGCCGCGTCGGGCCTCGACGTCGCCGATTTAAAAAGCGTCCCCGGCTTCGTGCCCAAGCGCGGTGTTCTCGCGGATGCGGATCTCTTCGACGCCGGTTTCTTCGGCATGAGCGGGACGGAAGCGTCGGTGATCGATCCGCAGCAACGCCTTTTTCTGGAAGCGTCGTGGGAGCTGCTCGAAAGCGCGGGCTACGACCCCGAGGCCTACGACGGACTCATCGGCGTCTACGCCGGCATGGGCAGCAACGGCTACTACCTGCACTACCTGCATGGCCGGAAGGACATTACCCGTCTGGTCGGAGACCGCGTCATCAGCCTCGGCAACGACAAGGATTTTCTGGCCACGCGCGTCGCGTATAAATTGAACCTGAAGGGCCCCGCGCTCAACATCAACACCGCGTGCTCCACGTCGCTGGTCACGGTTTGCCAGGCGTGCCAGGAGTTGATGAGCTACCAGTGCGACCTCGCGCTCGCCGGCGGTGTCTCGATCAACTTCCCGCAACAGAACGGCGTCTATTATCAGGAAGGCGGCGTATTTTCGCCGGACGGTCACTGCCGTCCCTTCGACGCACAGGCGCAAGGCACCGTCTCGAGCGACGGCCTCGGAATCGTCCTGCTCAAGCGGCTCTCCGACGCGATCGCGGATGGCGACCAGATTCACGCGGTCATCCGCGGCTTCGGCCGCAACAACGATGGCTCCGGCAAAGTCGGTTTCACCGCGCCGAGCGTCGATGGGCAGTCCGAAGCCATCCTCACGGCGCAGTCGATGGCCGGAATCGATCCCGCCACGATCACCTATCTCGAGGCCCATGGCACCGCGACGCCCCTCGGCGATCCCATCGAAATCGCGGCGCTCACGCAGGCCTTCCGCTTCGAGACCGACGCGCGGCATTTCTGCGCGATCGGCTCGGTCAAGGGCAACATCGGCCACACGAACACCGCGGCCGGCATTGCCGGTTTGCTCAAGACCGTCCTCGCGCTGCGCAACCGGCAGTTGCCGCCTTCGATCAACTTCACGGCGCCCAATCCCAAGATCGATTTCGCCGACAGCCCGTTCTTCGTCAATACAAAGCTGACCGATTGGAAATCAGCCGGGCCCCGGCGCGCGGGCGTGAGTTCGTTCGGCCTCGGCGGCACCAACGCGCACGTCGTGCTGGAAGAAGCTCCTGCGCTGGAGCCATCGGCCCCGGCGCGCGGCGAGCAGTTGCTCGTTCTCTCCGCGAAAAACCCCGCCGCGCTCGAAACCGCCACGGCCCAACTGCTGTCCCGTCTCAAGGACGATCCCGCGCTCAATCTCGCCGACGCCGCCTACACGCTGCAAGTCGGCCGCCGTCCTTTCTCGCATCGCCGCAGCCTCGTTTGCCGCGATGTCGCCGACGCGATCCAGACGCTGGAGACGCGCGATCCCAAACGCATCTCCACCTACGAGCGCGACCTCGATGCCGAAGCGCCCGCCGTCGTCTTCATGTTCCCCGGCCAGGGCTCGCAGTATGTCGGCATGGGCGCCGACCTCTACCGCGACAGCGCCGTTTTCAAGGAGGAGATGGACCGCTGCGCGGAGATTCTCAAGCCCGCGTTGGACGGCCTCGACCTGCGCGACATCCTCTATCCCTCCGCCGACAAGGCGAAGGAAGCGGAGGAGCTGCTGATCCAAACGCGCATCACGCAGCCCGCCCTTTTCGCCATCGAGTACGCAGTGGCCAAGCTCTGGATGTCCTGGGGCGTGCAGCCGGCCGCGCTCACGGGCCACAGCCTCGGCGAATACGTCGCGGCCCACCTCGCCGGCGTTTTCTCGCTGGAAGAAGCGCTCCTGCTCGTGGCCCAGCGCGGCAAACTCATCCAGTCGCTGCCGCGCGGTTCCATGATGGCCGTCTCGATGCCGGAAGCGGAACTGCAAAAAATCCTGCCGCCCAGTCTTTCCATTGCCGGCGTCAACGGACCGATCCAGTGCGTCGTCTCCGGTACGACGGAAGACATCACTGCCTTCGAGGCCACGTTGAAAGCAGCAGGCAAGCCGGGCCGTCCGCTTCACACTTCGCATGCGTTCCATTCGGCGATGATGGACCCGGTCGTCGCGTCCTTCGCCGAATGCGTGCGGCGCACGAAACGCAGCGAACCCACGATTCCTTTCCTTTCCAATCTCACCGGCAAATGGATCACCCCAAGCGAAGCCGTCGACCCGCAATACTGGGCCCGGCACCTGCGCCAGGCCGTCCGCTTCGCCGATGGCGTCAAGGAATTGCTCAAGAATCCGAACGCGGTTTTCCTTGAAGTAGGTCCCGGCACGACGCTCGGCTCGCTCACCAAATTCCAGGCCAACAAGGCCGACAACCGCGCCATCCTTTCCTCGCTGCGCCATGCCAAGGAGGCGCAACCCGATTTCGCCGCGATGCTCACGGCGCTCGGCCAGCTCTGGATGCGCGGCGTCAAGGCCGTCTGGGCCGCGGTCCACGGCGGCGTCAAGCGCCGGCGCGTCATTCTTCCCGGCCATCCGCTCCAACGGCAGCGGCATTGGATCGAGCGCGCGGCCCCGGCCGCTGCCGCGCCTGCGCCGGCAGCCATCGTCACGGCCAGCACGCCGCCCAAGTCCGCTCCGCAAATTAAAGCCGCGGACAGCGCCGTGCCGCAGGGAGATATCGAGCAGGCGCTGGCCGAAATCTGGCAGCAGCTTCTCGGCCTCAAGGAAGTCGGGGTGGACGACAACTTCTTCGACCTCGGCGGCGACTCGCTTCTGCTCATGCGAGTCCACTTCCTGGTCCAGGAAAAATTCCACGCGGAGATCGCCATCGCCGAGATGTTCGAATTTCCCACCATCGCCACGCTGGCCCGGCGTCTCGGCCAGAAAGCGACCGCGCGCGTTCAGCCCGCCGCGGATACGCCCTGCGTGTGCGACGCCGTCGCGGATCACGTTCAGCCGTCCATCTCCGTCGCCGGGCAGGCACCGGCGAGGACAACGGCGGATTCCCACGCCATCGCGATCATCGGCATGTCCGGCCGTTTCCCCGGCGCGAACACCGTCGATGAACTCTGGCGCAACCTCGTTGGCGGAATCGATTCCACCTCCTTCTTCACCGATGAGGAACTGGCCGCCTCCGGACTCAACGTCGCGGAGATCCGCGCCAACCGGAATTACGTCGCCGCGCGCGGCATCATCGACCGGCCCGAGTGGTTCGACGCCGGCTTCTTCGGCTTCGGCGCGAAGGAAGCGCAGGTCATCGATCCGCAGCAGCGCGTTTTCCTCGAGCACGCGTGGGAAGCGCTCGAGCACGCCGGCTACGATCCGTCGCGTCACCCCGGCCACATCGGCGTTTTCGCGGGCATGGGCGGCAACAGCTATTTCCTCAATAATCTCCAGTCGCATCGCGAACTGATCGAGCAGGTGGGCCGCATTCCCATCTTCATGGGCAACGACAAGGACTTCCTCGCCACCCGCACCGCGTACAAGCTCAACCTCAAGGGCCCCGCCATCAGCACCGGCACGGCCTGTTCCACTTCACTCGTGGCCGTCGCGCTGGCCTGCCAGTCGCTTACCTCGCGGCAAAGCGACATGGCCCTGGCCGGCGGCGTGGCGATCCGTTTCCCGCAAAAGCACGCCAATCTTTATCAGGAGGGCAGCGTTTTCTCGAAGGACGGAAAGTGCCGGCCCTTCGACGCCGAGGCCAGCGGCACCTTCTTCAGCGACGGCATCGGCATCGTCGTGCTCAAGCGTCTCGAGGACGCGATGCGCGACGGCGACCAGATTTACGCGGTCGTCAAGGGCATCGGCCTCAACAACGACGGCGCGGACAAAGTCGGCTACACCGCGCCGAGCATTCAGGGTCAGGCCGAAGCCATCTGCCGCGCGCATGCCGATGCGGGCATCAACCCCGAAACAATTTCCTACGTCGAAGCCCACGGCACGGCGACCGCGCTGGGCGATCCCATCGAGGTATCGGCGCTCACCCAGGCCTTCCGCGCCGGCACGCAGCGCAAGGGCTACTGCGCCATCGGTTCGATCAAGGGCAACTTCGGCCATTGCGATTCCGCCGCCGGTGTCATCGGTTTGATCAAGACGAGCCTCGCGCTGCGCAACCGCCAGTTGCCGGCCAGCCTCCACTTCTCCGCGCCCAACCCCAGGATCGATTTCGCCAACAGCCCCTTTGTCGTCAACACGAAGCTGACCGCATGGCCGGGCGGCCCGACCCCGCGCCGCGCCGGCGTCAGTTCCTTCGGCATCGGCGGGACGAACGTCCATCTCGTGGTGGAAGAAGCGCCCGCGCCGCGGCCCACCACCGCCTCCCGCAGCCGGCAACTGCTCGTCTTCTCCGCCCGCAGCGCGGCCGCTCTCGATGCCGCGACCGCCCGCTTCGTCGCGCACCTCAAGGCCCATCCGGAGATCGATCTCGCCGACGCCGCCTACACTTTGCAGGTTGGACGCCGCGCCTTCGCGCACCGGCGCATGGTCGTCTGCCGCGACGTGCCCGACGCCATCCAGGCGCTCGAAACGCTCGACCCCAAGCGCGTCGTCACGAAGCAAACGGACGCGAAGGATAGCCCGGTCGTCTTCATGTTCCCCGGCCAGGCGACGCTTTCGCAAAACACGGGCGCCGATTTGTATCGCACCGAGCCGGTCTTCCGCGCGGAAGTCGACCGTTGCGCGGAAATCCTCACCACGAAAGTGGGCAGCGACATCCGCCCCCTGCTTTTCCCCGCCGCCAACGCGGCCGAGCAGGCTGAGGCAAAACTCGGCGAGCAGGGGCTCAGCCAGACCGCCCTGTTCGTCATCGAATACGCGCTCGCCCGCACCTGGATGTCCTGGGGCATTCATCCGCAAGCCATGCTCTCGCACAGCACGGGCGAGTTTGTCGCCGCCTGCCTCGCCGGCGTTTTCTCCCTCGAGGACGCGCTGAACGCCGTGATCAGCCGCTCCAAGCTGGTGCAAAAGCAGCCGCAGGGCGCGATGATCGCCGTTCGCCTGGCCGAATCCGATCTGCTGCCGCTGCTGCCCAGGGAGCTTTCCATCGCGGCGCTCAATTCCCCCGTGCTTTCCGTTGTCGCCGGCCCATGCGACGAGGTGAAAAAATTCGAGACGCAACTCGAAAGCCGCGGCGTCGTTGTCCGTCGGCTGGAGAACTCCCACGCGCTGCACTCGGCCATGATGGAGCCGGTCGTCGGGCCGCTCACCGAAGTGATCGAGAGCGTCCATTTCGAAAAGCCCGCCATCCCGTACGTATCGAACGTCACCGGCCGATGGATCACGCCGGAAGAGGCGACGAGTCCGCGCTACTGGGCCCAGCAGGTCGGCCAGACCGTCCGTTTCGCCGGTGGTCTCGACGAGATCATGAAGGATCCGCAGCGGGTGCTGCTCGAGGTGGGCCCCGGAAGAAGCCTGACCACTTTCGCCAGCCAGCATCCGGCCCGGACTCCGGATCGCCTCATGATCGCGTCCCTTCCGGCGACGGCCGACGGCGAAATCGCGGCGATGCTCGACGGCCTCGGCCGGCTTTGGCTCGCGGGAAAGCAGATCGACTGGACCGGGTTTTATGCGAACGAGAGCCGCCGCCGCGTTGCGCTGCCGACCTATCCGTTCCAGCGCGAGCGCTACTGGATCGAGAGCGGCGCGCCGCTTCCTTCCGTCGCCTCCACCAAAACTGCAACGGCCAGCTCCACCGCGCCCGCGAGCGAAGACGCCGGTCGGCACGCCCGGCCCGACATCGGCAGCGCCCTCGCGATGCCGACGTCCGAAGTGGAAAACAAACTCGTCGAAATCTGGCAGGAAGTTTTCGGGTTGAACGAAGTCGGGGTCGACGACAGCTATTTCGACCTCGGCGGCGATTCGCTGCTGGCCGTCCCCCTCATCACGAAGATCAATTCGACCCTGGGCTGCGACCTGCAGATTCCCGTCTTCTTCGAAAATCCCACCATCCGAAAATTGGCGCCGCTGCTGGGACAGCTTTCATCGGAGGAGAGCGCTCCGCAACCCTCGACCGGCCTCGGCGACGCGAACGGCCCGTTCGTCATTACCTTCCAAAAGAAGGGCAGCCGTCCGCCCTTCTTCTTCCTGCACGGCGACTGGGCGGGCGGCGGTTTTTACTGCGGCCGCATCCTGGAAAAGCTCGGGGGCGACCAGCCGTTCCACGCGCTGCCGCCCTATCGCTCGGGCAAGACCGAACGCTTCCCCTTCGAGGAAATGGTCGACAAATATTACCACGCCATCCGGGCGCACACGCCGAAGGGCCCCTACATCATGGGCGGCTATTGCATCGGCGGCATGCTCGCCCTCGAAGTCTCGCGGCGTTTCGTCGCGGAAGGCGACGAGGTGCTCCACCTCTTCCAGATCGACGTGCCGTGGCGCTCGACCCTGCAGGCGCGCCTGTTGTGGGGCGGGGTCGATATCACCGGCGACGTTTTCAAGTGGGACCTGGTGAAGAAAATTAAAAACTACGACCGCTATCCGCTCGGGGTCGTGCGCTGGCTGAAGATGCCGCTGCGCAACAAGGTCATGGCGCTCGGCCGCCGGCTCAAGCTCACCACCGCGGGCAGCACCGACCCGACCGTTCTCGGCGTGCGCGGCGGCGCTTCCTTCGAGGTCTTCGATGGCCCCGACTATAATATCTACATTCTCGCCTCCATCCTGCACGCGATCAAACCGCTCTCCATTCCCACTTCCGTTTACATCGCGGAGGAAGGCCCGTCGCTCGCCTCGCGCAAGCGCAACGCCCACGGCATATTGCTGAACGCCACCTTCGAGCCGATCCCCGGCAATCACACGACCTGCATCACGCGGCACGCGAATGTTCCGGCCGAGAAGATCGCGCAGGTGCTGGACGCCATGTTTGCCGGATCGCGCCAGCAGGCCCCGCCAAAGCCCTCGCCCGATCTGGCCGAGACCCGCGCGTGACGCTCAGTGCTTTTGCTTTTTCCGTGGCGCGCGCAGGAGTTGCAGGAATTCCATCGCCGCCCGGCCCATGATTCGTTGGGAGGGCCAGACCACGACGATCTTGCGTTCCGGTTTGGGTGAGGGCAGGGGCCGGTAAGCGGGTTTATTTTGGCGAGGGCCGCGCGCCGCCATCGCGGGAACCAGCGAAAGCCCCACGCCCGAGTAGACGAGGGCCTGGATCGTTTCCAACTGCGCGCTGCGGAAGCTGATTCTGGGACGAAGATCGCGCCGCTCGCAGAAACCGAGGACCTGATCTCCGAGGCAATGGCCCTCCTTCATCACGATGAGATTCTCACTGGCGAGATCAGCGGCGGTAATCGTCCGCTTGCGGATCAACGGGTGCCGGGGCGGAAGCGCGAGCAGCAATTCCTCCGCGAATAATTCCTGCACTTCGAGTTGCTCGTCGCGAATCGGCTGGCTGGCGATGGCGAAATCGATCTCGTAGGCATGGACCATTTTCAGCAACTGGCTGGTCGTGTCCTCGTGCAGCACGATCTCCGTGCCGGGAAATTTTTTGATGAATCCCTTCACCAGCGGCGGCAAAAGATAAGGCGCGATGGTGGGCAGCACGCCGATGGCCAGACGGCCCTTGACCAGCCCCTGCGCGTCGGAAACGTCGCGCTGCGCCGCGTCGACCTCGGCCAGGATTTTGCGGGCGCGCGCGACGAACGCCTCGCCTTGCGGCGTGAGGCGCGCCGCGCGTTTCGTCCGCTCGAACAGCCGTTCGCCGAGTTCATTCTCCAGCTTTTGGATCTGCTGGCTCAGCGACGGCTGCGAGACATTGCATTGCTCGGCGGCGCGGGAGAAATTCCGCGTCTGGGCGACGGCGGTCACGTAGCGGAGCTGATGAAGTTCCATAGGCAGTACCTATGGATACCATAGGATTTAAGTCTTTCAACAATAAGCCGTGCCGGGCCTAGCATTAGGCTCCTTCCCCCATCACCCCGTTTACAACTCAGGAGAACATTATGTCCGACGAATCCACGTGCCCTTTTTCCGGCCAAACCCGCAAAGCCCCCGCCCCGACCAACTCCAGTTGGTGGCCCGAGGCGCTCAACCTCAAGATGCTGAGCCCGCACTCGCCCTCGTCCAACCCGCTGGACCCGTCGTTCAACTACGCGGAGGAGTTCAAGAGCCTCGACCTCGAAGCGGTCAAGAAGGACCTCCACGCGCTCATGACCGACTCGCAGGACTGGTGGCCGGCCGACTTCGGCCATTACGGCCCGCTCTTCATACGCATGGCGTGGCACAGCGCCGGCACCTATCGCACGGCGGATGGGCGCGGCGGTGGCAGCCGCGGCGCCCAGCGGTTCGCGCCGCTCAACAGTTGGCCGGACAACGCCAACCTGGACAAGGCCCGCCGGCTCCTCTGGCCGATCAAGCAGAAGTACGGCCGCAAAATTTCCTGGGCCGACCTGCTCATCCTCACGGGCAACGTCGCGCTCGAGTCGATGGGCTTCAAGACCTTTGGCTTCGCGGGCGGGCGCGAGGACATCTGGGAACCGGAGGAAGTGTACTGGGGCCCGGAAACGGTCTGGCTGGACGACAAGCGCTACACCGATGACCGCAGCCTGGAAAGCCCCCTCGGCGCCGTGCAGATGGGCTTGATCTACGTGAATCCGGAAGGCCCCAATGGCAATCCCGATCCCGTCGCCGCCGCGCGCGACATCCGCGAAACCTTCGGCCGCATGGCGATGAACGACGAGGAAACCGTCGCGCTGATTGCCGGCGGTCACACCTTCGGCAAGACGCACGGCGCGGGCCCGGCCACGCACGTCGGCAAGGAACCGGAAGGCGCGGCCATCGACGAGCAGGGCCTCGGCTGGGCGAGCAGTTACGAAAGCGGCAAAGGCACGCACGCCATCACCAGCGGCCTGGAAGTCACCTGGACCCAGACGCCGACGCAGTGGAGCCATTATTTCTTCGAGAACCTTTTCAAGTACCAGTGGGAACTGACCAAGAGCCCCGCCGGCGCGCACCAATGGGTCGCCAAGGAGGCCGACGACATCATCCCCGATGCCTTCGACGCCACGCAGCGCCGCAAGCCGACCATGCTCACCACCGATCTCGCGCTGCGGTTCGACCCGGCCTACGAGAAAATCTCGCGCCGCTTTTACGAAAACCCGGAGCAATTCGCCGACGCCTTCGCCCGCGCCTGGTTCAAGCTCACGCACCGCGACATGGGACCGCGCGAGCGCTACCTCGGCCCCGATGTCCCGCAGGAAGTTCTCCTCTGGCAGGACCCCATCCCTGCGGTCAATCACCCGCTGGTCAACGCCGCCGACATCGCGGACCTCAAGGGCAAGCTGCTCGCCTCCGGCCTCAGCATCGCGCAATTGGTCACCACGGCGTGGGCCTCGGCCTCCACCTTTCGCGCCAGCGACCGCCGCGGCGGCGCCAACGGAGCGCGCATTCGCCTCGCGCCGCAACGCTACTGGCAGGTCAACCAGCCGGAGGAACTCGCGAAGGTGCTGGAAATTCTCGAGGGCATCCAAAACACCTTCAACAGCGCGCAATCCGACGGGAAGAAAATCTCGCTCGCCGATCTCATCGTCCTCGGCGGCGGCGCGGCCATCGAGGAAGCCGCGCGCAAGGCCGGCCACTCCGTCACCGTTCCCTTCACGCCGGGACGCATGGATGCAACGCAGGAACAAACCGACGTCGCTTCCTTCTCGTTCCTCGAGCCGCTCGCCGATGGATTCCGCAATCACGTCCGCAAAGGCCGTGAGCCCAAGTCGGCCGAGTTGCTGCTCGACCGCGCCAACCTGCTGACCCTGACCCCTCCGGAAGTGACGGTCCTCATTGGCGGCCTGCGCGTGCTGGGGGCAAACGTGGACCAGAGGCCGCACGGCGTCTTCACCAAACGCCCCGGCCTCCTGACCAACGACTTCTTCGTCAACCTGCTCGACATGACGACCAAGTGGACCAAATCCGAATCCACGCCCGGCATCCTGGAAGGGCGCGACCGCGCGACCGGCCAGCTCAAGTGGACCGGCACCCTCGTGGACCTGGTCTTCGGCTCCAACTCGCAGTTGCGCGCCCTGGCTGAAGTCTACGCCAGCGCCGACGCGGAGGAATTGTTCATCAACACGTTCGTCGCGGCGTGGGTCAAGGTCATGAACCTCGATCGCTTCGATTTGGCGCGAGCCTAGCCGCAGCAGGCGGAGAACCAGCCGCGTTCATGCACGCGGCTGGAGGTTAACTGATAACTTTCTGACGCTTAAATTTAACTGGAAGCAATCGCGCCGAGCAAGCAATCTGGGCGCGTGCACGCTCCCCTCGCCAGAAAAGTCGCCCCCGTCGTTTACTTCATCGGACTAACCGCCGCCCTGGCCGGCCTGCTCTTCGGCCTCGATGTCGGCGTGATCTCGGGTGCGCAACAGTTCATTCAGAAAGACTTCTCCATTCAGGACTGGACCCTGGAGTCCATCGTCAGCGCCCTGCTCTGGGGCGCGGTCTTCGGAACGGTGATCAGCGGCTACCTCTCCAGCCACTTCGGCCGCCGGAAGACCATCCTCATCAGCGCCCTCATTTTCACCGCCGGCTCCCTCCTTTGCGCGTTCTCCCCCAGCGCGGACCTGCTGCTCGGCGCGCGCTTCATTCTCGGCATCGCCGTGGGCGTGGCCTCCTTCACCGCGCCGCTTTATCTGTCGGAAATTTCCCCGCAAAGCGTCCGCGGCTCGATGATTTCCATGTATCAGTTGATGATCACCATCGGCATCGTCATCGCGTTCCTCAGCGATACCTGGCTTGCCTCGTACGCGACGTTCGGCGGCATGGTCGGCGGCCACTGGCGCGTGATGCTCGGCATCATCGCGCTGCCCTCGGTGGTGATGTTCGTCGGCGTTCTCTTTTTGCCGGAGAGCCCGCGCTGGTTGTTCCTCAAGGAACGGAAGAGCGACGCCCTCGACGTCTTCCGGCGCATGAAGCTGGAAGCCCGGGAAATCGACATGGAAGTCCACGAGATCGAGGAGAGCCTGCGCGTCAAACAAAACGGCTTCCGCATGTTCGCCTCCAACTCCAACTTCCGCCGGGCGATTCTTCTCGGCGTGGGGCTGCAGATGATCCAGCAGCTCACCGGCATCAACGTCGTCATGTACTACGCCCCGCAGATTTTCAAGATCGCCGGCTTCACCACCACCGAGGAACAAATGTGGGGCACCGTGCTGGTCGGCCTGACCAACGTGCTCGCCACCTTCATCGCCATCGCGCTGGTGGACCGCCTGGGCCGCAAGCCCATCATGTACGCGGGCTTTGCCGTGATGGGCAGCGCCATGATCGCCGTCGGCTGCATCTTCAAGTCCGACATCGAGCACAATCCCGGCCTCGGCTATCCCGCCATCGGCGCCCTGCTGTTTTTCATCGTCGGCTTCGCCATGAGCGCCGGACCCATCATCTGGATTTTGTGCTCGGAAATTTATCCGAACTCGGGCCGCGACCTCGGCGTCACCTTCAGCACCTCGACCAACTGGGTCGTCAATGCCATCGTGGGCCAGACCTTCCTCACCTTGCTCGCCACCATCGGCAACGGCAACACGTTCCTGCTCTACGGCGGATTGAACGCGCTCTTCATCGTCTTCTTCCTGCTCTACGTCCCGGAAACCAAAGGCGTCTCGCTCGAACACATCGAGGCGAACCTCCTTTCCGGCCTGCCCCTGCGAAAAATGGGACGCTGAGGATGAGTTGTCGGGGGTATCGGAGTGGGCGGAAAAAGAGGCCCAGGGATTGTCCCGCAAAGGATCAGCTCAGTCGCCTCCTCGTTCCCAAGCCCAGCCACCGCCGAGCCTGAGTCGAAGGCCCCACCCCCTATTTCCGTGAGGCAAAGCAAAGAGGCACGTCCTCTTATTCTTTTTGTCGCTTGCGTTATGTGACACGGCGATTGCGATTAAATATATTAAAAATTTTCGCAAAAAGACTTCATCTCAAAAAAAAGCTGCCGTTTATCTATAGTATGATACGCACAACCCTATTAATCGTCACCACCGCCCTCCTGCTCGCCGGCTGGGCCTCGGCCCGCCAGCAGGAACTACTCAACCACACGCAAGACGTGCGAATGCAGGAAATGCAAAGCACCGACTGCAGCA
>Ga0209611_10002197_pt1 | contig 34254 bp, 18 predicted proteins | sample S1TSphgellanicum_3_FD_187693 | JGI IMG/M metagenome (GOLD analysis project Ga0209611, IMG submission 187693) | Host-associated microbial communities from peat moss isolated from Minnesota, USA - S1T2_Fc - Sphagnum magellanicum MG (SPAdes) (version 2) | ecosystem: Host-associated > Plants > Peat...
AGGGGGAGGGCAAGAGAATGGTACACAAACTTACCACAAAAGATTAGAAGCAAATCACACCACAACCCAACAACAACAACAACCAGCGACAGCAGCAAACCGAGAGCTTAAAAGAGGAGAAAAAAAAAGAGAAAAAACACAAGTGAAGCAAACAAAAGATTGCACCCTTAAAAGGAGGAGAGGAGAAACACGTGCAACCAAAAAAAAAACCAGGAAAAAAAAAGAAGGAAGAAACCCAAAGCGCATGCAGCAAAGGAGCAGCAGCGCAAGGAGAGAGAACGAGAAGAGAAGAAGCGCAGATGGGAACACTAGTGGCTGGCGATGGCGGCTGAGCAGCTGCAAAATAGATGTAGCAAACAAAGCACAGACTTGGCGGTCTTCCCGTCAAGAGCCTTGTTCACACTTACAGTTGGGTTTTTCTTTGGTACCTACTTAAATGCGGCTCTCTCTACCGACTACCTATTTGCTACCCTACCAAGTTTACTCTTATTTACCTCCCTACTTATTACCTCTTGGTCCCTAAATATAAGAGAGTTACCCTACACATGGAATAGGCCCGGGTCAATGAACCGGGGTTTTTTTTTTCCCATAATGAAGTTTAGCCAAATTTGGCTATAAACAGGATGTGAAATTATTATTTTTCAAAAACTTAAGATTCCTTGACATTTTTGGCTGCATGATAGAGAAAACCCAATAGAGAAAATCTGGCAATATTTCAGGGGGAAAAAAAAAACTCGCTCAATGGGGAGCCTTTCTACATGATACATAATGTTTTAGTTAACAATCTAATGAATGATTGAATCACGAAGCCCAAAGCATTGTATCCATGTTGTAGGTAAATCCTTGGTACCTTCTTCCAAATCAAGATCATACTTAGTATGGATCCATACTTAGTACCTACTTACAGCCCTAGACCTAGACCTACTTGCATTAGACCTACACCTTAGTTTTTTCACTATTAAAGTTGTGGTAATTTTTTATTTTAAAAATAACATTTCTGGTAAATGACTTGTGGTGACACAATTCATGTTGTTTTAGTGACATATATCTATTATTAAAGATGGCGGATACGTACACAAATTCATAAAAGAATATGTGTATGTATCCTACAAACATATTCATAATGCATCTTTCTAAAAATATTTGATAATATTTCCTTGAACAAACGTGAAGCCACTTACAAATTGTTGTGGGTCTAGAAATGCTAAATTTTTTAATTTTTTCAAAGATCAAATTTTTGTGAAGAGGAAAATGAAAAAATATCTTTGAATATTGAATGGATCTCTCTGGTCCAGGTATTGACGTTAAATTAAAAGAAAAGAAAGAAAGAATATTAAGGAAATATTCTAATTTTTCAAAATGATTATATGTCGAATTATATAGTTCATCTTGTGTGCTTTTACAATATGTAAACACCACAGATGGGGGAAATTCCCCAAATGCGGTGCCGGACCTGGTTACCACGTTGTCTTAGGCCCCCTTTGAGTTTTGGAATGACCTCGTCCTAGCTAGGGCTTTCCATCTGTGTAAAAGACCTGACTGGGAATTCATAGTGTTAAACTAACGAGCTTTACAGAACCAATTTTCCCTCTGAAAAAAAATTATGAGAGATTTTCTGTCTTCGGGCAGATTTCTCATCCATTTTCCAGTGGGAATTTCTGTTGTTTTTGAGCAGGACGTTACATTTTGCAAGGATGCGGTCTGTACCCGAGTCCTACGATATACCGTTCACGCCTGCCCTCCTGCTTTAAAGTTCTGCATAGCGAAGTACCCTACAAAATACAAAGAAAAGATGAGGTCAATGTCATATGTACCTACCTAGGAGTCCTACTGTGGTCCCTGTGTAGGACAGTACCTTCCCCTTTTATTTTTCTTCTGTGCTTGGAAAAAGATGGGCAGGTGAAAATGCAAAGATGGGAGTTGGTGGCAGGTAATGCTGGTAGGTACTAAAAGTTACACAGCCAAGCTAGGTCAGTTGGTGGGGGCAGCACAAAAAAAAAGGTACCATCACATGTTTGGAAACGGTAATTAACGGTCAGTTTAAAACGGATAGGAATAGGGGTCCAGACTCCAGATGTCCAGACTGGGCTTTTGGTACCAAACCCTAACTTTTAAGACTGACTCCATAGTCCATAATTCAAGCACAAGAGGGGGGGTTACATGATTTTTTTTTACCAATTTTCTGGAAAATAGTTGTCTGGGCCTACTAACCCCTTTGTTCTACATGGGAAGGAAGACGGCAATTTTTTTAAAAATTTGTTGAAGAAAAAAAATCACTGGGTACTGGGGTGAAAGTGCCTTATTTCCTTTGTTCTTGGTGCTATAAACAAATAGGGAAAAGGCCTTTGAGTGGGTGTTTTTTTTTAGGAATTTGGTGAGGAAGCCAAAGTGGCAATCATTCATAAAAAGATGCAGTAAATGTGGCGAAATTCCATAGGAAGTTTAAGCCAAATATGGCTATAAAATCTGGCTATATTTGGTTTCTAGTGTGTAGCCAAAAATATAGAAAGATGATTAATATTTTAAAACTTCCTATATGGTTTATTTCCAGATTTGGCTAAATCCTGCTCAGAATGATCCTCAGTTTTTCTATATCTTCCAAGTCCCTATGGACGATTATTGCCACTTGGCTAAAAAACACAAAAATTCCTTAAAAAAAACACCCGAACCCAACAACCTTATGATGTTATTGTGCATTCAGGAACGAGGGATATTTTGTCAACTCAGCACACTTTACACATGGCCAATATATAGCTACCGAGTGCAATGTACCCGATCATCTAAACGTGCCAAGAAGTTGGTGCGTTTCTTCTTTCTTCTTGTCCCCACCAAAGCAAAATAATCTACCTAGGTTCTTCAGTGTCCGCAAAGCTATGGCAGAAACCCAAAAAGCATTATAAAAAAAATCTTGGGGGCAAAATCCGGCAAGCAACATATGATGGCATCCAGCAATCCTTCATGTACATTTGCTTCAAACTTTTGCACACTTTACACATGCCCAATCTATATAGCTCAGCTTTCGTTTACATACTCCCCCCCACCAGCCGTGTACATCTAGCCCAGTTGCACCCGAACAATAACACCACCGCCTTGGACCTTGACACTCACTCTTCTGACCGCCATAATTCAGCCTTGCAACCCAATCCCACAACCCTGGATGAAGACAACAACTCTTTTCTCTTGTTGTAACTTGTAACATGGCAAGCATAGTCGGTTAATGACCCCAACCTCTCGACCCCCCCCTCTCTTTTCTTCTTTTTTTTCCTCAAAAGGATGTTTTCTCTTTTTTTGCCCCCCCTTTGTTTTTTAAAAATTGGGGACATGGTTTACTCGTTTGAAAAAATAAAAAGAACCTTTTTTGCCTGTAAGAGTGCTCGTCTTCCTATTGGCTTCTATATACAAATACCCGGCAACTTGGAGGGCTTTACTCTTTTGTATTCCAACTTCATTCACCACATCACACGGTTAACTAACCGTGTTCCTTTAACCACCCACTTTGCCAGATCATATTATTCTTAACAACACAAATGTGGAGCCGGCACTTGTCCAAAATAAATAAAACTTTTGCTGATGTCCAACCTTCAAAACCTTCGATAGGGCAAGAGGAGCTTCAAAAACAACTTACATATGTTTCTCGTGTTTGCAAAGGTTTATATTTTTATATTCCCAAGCACACCAAGTCCGTCCCAGCCACTTGCCTCAGATACTGGACTCTGACCAGGGGGTTAACTGCACGTTGGGTGCTGTTGCAAATAAGACTTGACCCGTGGATGGGGAACTTGAGGGGTTAACCATACATGAGAGAGCCTCATTACTAAGCCTCTTGGTTTTTCTTACCCTCCCTTTCACACCCCCAACAAACAGAAAACCCCTTGGAGAAATTTCCTAAGTGTATTTGGAGGTGGAACTCTCATTGTGCATTTTTGCGCTTTTGGTTGTGGTCTTTTGTTTGGACTTCAATCCTTTCTTTTTTCTTCTCTTGTTCCCTTTGCCCAGTGTTTTTCCTTCATTTATTTATTTATTTATTTATTTATTTTACCCTACACTAAGAGATGCAAAGGAAATTCTCTTTTGCAGATCAAGATCCCAGCTTATTTTCCGTATTCAGGGAGCCTGTTCTCCCTCCCTCCCTCCTGCCATTCCCACCATCTCCAATTGAAAGGAACTCCCATATCCTCCTCACCTCACACCCTTGAAGCCCCATCAAGAAAATACCACCTTACTTCTAGTAATTAGCCAAATTTGGCTAAATTATTTTCTGGATGATTACCACTTTGGCTACACCACAAAATCCTTAAAAGAAACCCTGCCTTGAGATGTTGAGGAGGCTAGGAGGAAGACCGCGTGGTGTATAGTACTCCCAGATACAAAGAAAAATCCTTCATGAAGGAGCATTCCTCGATGTGTGTGTAATTAAGGGTCTTCCTTTTAAAGAGAAGGTCCAGTCCTGGTTATGACTTTTTTCTTTTGGGTCCCCTTTTTTGGGGGCTAGTTTCTTTGGGTGTGAGTTTGAGCCTAGTTTTTCATAATATTAAATCCTATGGTTTTAATTTTGGCACAATTTTCAAATTCAAGAACCTATGGTCAGATTGAGAAATCAAGTCTAGTTCCATTGTACATATTACACACTCCCAAAGATTGCATATTGTATAGGTATGGACATTTACACAAATTAAAATTGAGAATATATATGGACACAATTAATTAAAGCCTATTGATTATTTTTTAAGTCCAGCTTACTTGCAACTTTCCAAAGAAGTTCAACTTGGTTTACTTGAAAAAGTTGAACTTGGGTTCAATTTGTTTTCAAAGGTTTTGGTTCTAGTGCTACTAGACCATGGCTAGTTCCATGGTCTGGATATTGTGCCAATCCCAACAAGTTGCTAACCGCGTAATGTCTCTGCCTTAACCTTCAAGAACATTATTGCAAGTGTTATATTAAGTGAGATATGTAGGTCCTTATCCTTTCATCACTATTATTTTTAAATTACTATTGTCAATATCTTTTAGAGAAATTTTATTTTTTACCTATGTGATGGTATTGTGGGATGTAATTTGAGAGTTGGAATGCAAAATATATTGGTTTATGGTTAGTCTAATAAGCTTCAACAACTCTTGACATGCATTGTTGAGCAGGTGATCAATGTGAGATCCATAAATTGTTGTAATTTTTTTTAATTGAAATTTTATCGAATATTGGTCCATAAAACTTTGGAGTTCATTTGGTTGTGTTAAGTTTTGATCAAACATGTTAATATTGCAATTGTCAATTATTATTGTGGGACAAGAAATTGACATTAGATCCAAAAACTTTTGAAGGTGAATTATGAACATTGACAAGGATAATGTTGAAGGTTTGTATATTGCTATTATATGAATAGCCTTTCTTGTATTTGCATGGAATGTTGCTACAATATACTCAGCCCCTAAAGATATAAAAGTTTCATGTGATGATAAGGTTGTGAAATTATCATATATAATCATTGTACCATTTCGACCATTTACACTAATCATTGAATGTGCTATTGTATCAATGTTCAAAGATGTATTATTAGACATTAATGTATTGAAATGTGTTTCATTGAGACACAATATGTGAGTTGTTTTGAAATTGTAATATAAGAAAACATCATTTTTATGTAAAGGCAATGATTTAGTATTGAGAGAATAAATTAGTACATGTGAATCACAAAATGTATGTGGTTTGGGGACAAGTACATCCCATTGTGCAATGGTTTGCAATCAACGCATCTCCATTGCAACACTTGGATCAATTTGAAAAAAATTCATCTACAAAGGTTGTAAAAGGTTATTTTTATTTATTTTTAACACAAGAAAATGTTTTATATGTCAAACCATGTTTATAAACATTAGTAGGATCAAATGTTAAATAATCAAATGTTAATCCTTGTGTTTGATGTTTAATGCGTGTTGCAACCAATTGAATGGGAAATTGTGTTAAACTGCATCTTGGGAAATTCACTTACTTATAAAAATGTCTTACTCATATTTTATCTTCAATTTTGATAATTGGTCATCATTATTTCAGATTTTAATAATTTATGCTTTGAATTGATGAGTTGGAATTTGAACAATGTGTCAAACAAAACCAAATGAAGTAACCACCATTCCATAGTCTCTCTCCTTGAAGACAGAACCAACAAATGGATGTTGATTTAAATCCAAGTTACAGGACCCTGAAACTAATCCCCTGGATTTGACACTCCAAATTGATGAACCTACCAACACTACTATCAACCTCTTGTAATGTGCCCATGATAGTGAACACATGGAGATACATACATGAGTTATGTGATGTTTTGCATCTATAGCAAAGGAAATTGATTTTTGCATGGTTTGAGAACAATTGCATGTATTTCTTTTTTTCACATCTAAACAAGCTGTTGACAATGTCTTATCCAAGCATGGAGTTTGCACCATGGCAAGCATCATCATTGTTAATCCCACCCATGTTGATCTATTGTTGTGAGCAATATCTACACATCTTTTTGCAATTTCAAAGGCAACCCAAACAAAAAAAAGTTGTTGAAAGTGACATTTAAGAGATAAATTCTTTCCCCTCACAAATGAAATCTTATGTTGTTTTCACAAAAGAAGAAAACAATGTCTTGCATCTTTTTGCCAACAATGCTTTCTAATCACCTTCCTTAGACAAGAGATTTCATAAACTCTTCAAAACATGGAAGTCTTTAAAATCTTAAGTTGAACAACAATAATGGTGTTGGCTACCTCCCAATTCCCATCACTTTCAAACCCTTCACCCTTTACTACTTAACACTTCATATTCTCCATATGGGTAGGCAATGTTTTTATTTTTTCAACCTAAAATTTCAACCTATGCAATGGATTTTTCATGGAAAAAATGGCCCAAATTCACTAGATTTTAAAGAATAAAAATTCCAAATCTCCATATTTTTAATGATAAGTCCTAGTAGATAGCCAAGAAGAATGTAGAATGAATTTTTTTTTCCTACTTTCATATCTAGTATGTAGCCAAATGTGGCTAAATCATCTTATGGATGATTGCCACTTCAATTACATCACAAAATTGCTTTTAAAATTTTATTTAAAAAATCCAAACCAAACTTGGTTGTAGGTAGTTGAAGGCTGATTTTATTAGAGTTGAATCACTAACATCTTGTACTAATTAAATACCTCGGACCATGTCCTTCTTCCCCACTATTTATCCTTTCCCTTATTTTGTCACAAAATGTTTTTCTTCTTGTGTTGTGGAATAAAACCTTAGGGTAAACCGACCCATCACCAATTGGATGCCTATGACCGAACACCTATTTAATGTGTTTTAAGGTTGATGTTCATTTTGGTTTATGTTGGTTTTTGTTCAAATGGACACCCATGATTGAATGTTTGGCCAAAAAATTTTAATCTGAAATTTTTCAAAATTTTAATGCCTTTGGATAATTTATTGTTTAAGAGTAAGGGGCAAGAATGCCAACTTTAAAATGTGAGAATTTGGATCACAAACATAACTATTTACTTATGTGCAATTTTGTGTTTGGTAATAGGTGTCCAATGTAACATTCAAAAACAATGAAGTGGTTGTGAATTGGAGGCTTTACGCACAAATTTTTTGATAATTGTTTAGGAATTAATCCTTGGGTGAATAGAGAACAACAAAAAGACCACACACAAGAAACAATTCAGTTAATAAAACTCAAACATTGGAAACCATTGCACCATCAAAAACCAAGTAACTCCATTAAAAACTTTCCATCCACAATTCATATAATTAATTTCCACCAATAACAAGCAAGCAATAAGGCAAAAGCATCTTTCATATGGTTTTATATTCTTAGAGTAAAGGTTATAGTTTTAAACTAAGCATGTCACAAGAAACAAGAAGTTTGTTGTATAAGATTGAAAGTTTTTTAGAGAAATTACAAAGTGGGATCAATAAAGGATTAAATGGTGAGTGGGTTGCATCTAAGATCAAGGAGGTAGAAATGAAGAGAGACGAGGAGGTAGAAGCAATATTTTAGCATTTGAATTAAAGAGGAGGTAGAAAAAATGATTCCAACATCTGTAATCAAACTATAATAGGTTGAAGAGGATGAAGTAGTGTAGAAAAAGGCAAAATTGAATGCCATACCAAAAAGCTAGTGCAAGAAAACACATAAAACAACTAAAACTACATCTATCATCATTGGGTTCAGCAATTGTCACTCCTAAAAGGTTCAGCTCATTCTAACAATGCCATTGGTTGCAAATTTACTACTTTTCTAGCATGATGCACCTTGAGATATATTCCCATTGCCTGCACATCCATAATTAAAGTGACATTAGATTGTAAAAACTTTGTTGCATTTTATGAACTAGTTGTTTTTTGTAAGGAGTTGGAAAGTTATGCCATTGAGCATTATCCAAATTTAACATATTTTGTGGAATCTTGGTCTTCATACAAGAAACATAGGTTTATACCTCTTGTAGGACCCAAGCGGACGCCACCAAGTGTTTGGAGATTGGGACCATGAGGAGTAGGGTTAAGATGAGTTTGCCAATGCGACATGAATCCTTACAACAACATACCAAGGATGCACCACTAAGAAACTATACTCCATTACATCTTAATGTGCCAAAAAAGCGGCACAATGAAGTTTAAGGTACCAATTATGAATTCTAAGATAATCAACATAGATCTCCAACATGCCACCCCAACAACATAACAAGGTCAACAAGTAATACTAACCACTAACGTAATGCAACAACAATGTCATCTTGCCACCACAACAATACAAGGCCAAGGCAAAGGTAATAAACAAATTGATACCTCAAAGTAGGCCAACCGGATAGACCAACAACTAGAAGATGCCATGGATGTTGTGGAGAGGGGAACACATATCTAAAGAAAGATGCAATGTATTGGAACATACCATTGACTTCACTTTCAGATCATTTGAATGGTAGAACTAGATGTAGGAAAGTGGGCCCCCAAGGTGTGTGAATAGAACAAGAGTATATTGAAGCAATGGTTACTTGGGTTTTAACCATGCAAAAGGTTGGATTATCTGTCAACCTTTAACAATAAAAAATGAAGGTTGCAAAAATCACCTAGATTAAACCAACCCCATTTCGGAATGGTGTTCCAAGAGATACCTGGTGACTCTGGTTAAAAAACAACATCAAAAAATTAGCATATTTCATGCTGAAGGGCTAGAGGTTTTTAAGGCAAGAAGGTTGACTAGTCAAACATCCATACCTTTCATTATAACTTTAAAAACATGTACACACAACACAAATATCAATCAAATCACATTTGGAATTTAGATGAGACATGTGTTCAAACAAAGCAACAATCTAATGTTAAAGTTCTAGCTAGGTGAGGCTCATGAGATGTTTACAACACCATACTTAATTCACATGAGTGGCTAATTGTAAATTTTGTTGTTAATGCAACAAATGTAGCCTTTCCTACCTTTTACATTTTCATAGGTTCAAGGATGCAAAAAGACTACATAAAGTTATGTAGACTAAAAACATGCATGACAATGCAAAAAAAAACTTGGATGATAACTTACCTCTTAAAGCAATGACTTACTTTTTTTTATAGATATGTTCTAGGGAGGGTTTATCAAGAAAACATACATATCTTGACCCTTAATGGGCATGGGTCACATGTCATTATTCAAGCATTTAAAGAAGTAATAGAACTTGGATTGGACATGGTGACCTTACCTTCACATACGTCACATGCGCTACACCCATTGGATGTCACTTGCTTCAAACCTTTCAAGAATGTTTTTGAGAAAAAAAAACATTCAACAATGGTTAAAAACAACTATCTTGAACTTGACAAGGCCACATTGGTTGAATGGGTGGACAAGGCCTTATTGTAGTCCTTGAAAAAAATAAAAATAAAATTAGGGTTTAGGGTTTGTTGGATTTGGCCACTGAATTCTTGTGGTTATGGTTGGAAAGTTTGGTCCTAGCGAAATATTCATTGTAGCAAAAGAAGGAGTAGAAAATGCATATTAATCAGATGCAGTAGTGGAGATGAGGTTGAAGTTGCCATTGATTTGTTGAACATTATAAGTATTTTTGAAGCAATTCCTACACCTATTCCTCCCACATCAACAAGCCCTTTTGAACCCTCTATTCGTTTCCATGTGGAAATGCCACATAGTGCGCCCGCCCCAACAAATTATCAACAAGATGAATTAGTGGTGAACTTGGAAGATTCCAACCTTGAATTAGATGACCTAACTATTCCAAGTCAGACCCAAGGAGCTACAAAATTGGGCGACCTACTATCTTGACCAAGATTTCCAACAAAGAAAAGACATGGCAAATAGCCATTAGTGGATTATTCCAGTTCACATGTGGTCATATCAAACCAATACTTAGTAGTGTTGAGACAAAAAGGCATTGGAAAAAAAAATGATAAAATTAGGGAGTAGACAACAATAGAAAGATAGGAGAAAAGATCAAGAGGGGTTGAACATACACTTACCCTAGCGGAAAGAGTAGCTCAAAGGAATGTTGAAAAAAAAAAAAAGTTAGGTTCAACAATGCATGGTTTGTTGCAATAGTTAAGGCTGTTGGTGAATGATTCCACAACAATTTTAGGGCAAAATTTAGGGCCCATCCTTTGGGGTATAGAGGATTTGGCTTAAGAGTGACATCTCAACAACAAATATTAATCAAAGAACAAAGAAGAAAAAAAATGCAACTTGTTGGACACGTCCCAGCCAAGTTACAACCTTCCATTCAACAATAATGAAAGGTAAGGGTTTGAGGTGGGTTCTTATGGTAGAGAGGAAAGAAAGAGAGATTTAGAGATGGAATCAAATTTCAACACAGTGGTATTGTTTGCATGGATGGGTTTGACAAGTTGATACCAGGCCAAACATAAAGTGGGGATTTATCTAGTCTTCCAAACATAATGCCTAATGTCTAATATGCTAGGAATAGAGTTCCACTTGTGGTGTATTTTTGCATCTCCCTCACCCAATAAACAACATCACTTGGTAGGTTAGTAATTACATCTCTGAATTTAGATTGCAACACATTTTTAGGAAGACCTTTGATAGAACAAACTCACTTCCCCCAACACAAGTCAACTCTTGTTAATTCACACTCTATGTACAATTTGGCACTTCATACTACCATTTACATGTAATATCTTGGTATTAAGAAAAAAAAAATTTAATGTTGGGGAAACATTTTGTAGAAACTCCCAATACTTTTGATACTTTAATGGCACTATAATATTCAAGAACATATCTACCACCATTTGTTCCATTGTCAACGATTTAAGTTTGCACTAAAGAAGTTTTTTTTTTGGGTTAATCCAAAGTACTAACATGGTCTCAAGTTTTGCCAAAATAAGCAAATAATTTCTTTAGCTTCATCACCTCGTTAAACATTTTAGGAAAATAATGAAATAGGAATGGAATCACTCCTTAGGGGAAAATAAACACATTGTTGTCATTTTGAAAGTTTCAAGCAACCTAAGGATGGATTTCAATCATCGTCACAGTTCATGTGTCATAAGAGTAACCAAACAATAATGGAACATCAATTTGACACATTTCCAACAACAAAATATTCCAGAATGTCGAAGTGCACTATTTGCTTGAGTTCCATTTGGAAACTAACTATGAAGAATGTTTATGATAGTTTTGAAACAACCAAGATTACATGAAAGCTTACAATTAAAACGATGGACTTGATAAAACTTGTGAACAAAATGGTCACAAGGGTAGGCCACACATGAGTGCACAAAGTTTGGTCTTGTGTTGTCTTCATCAGCTAAACCAAGGAAGTAATTCAAAAAAAAACACACACACTACCCAACAAAAAAAACTGAGCAACTCATATTGTGCCAAATTTTGTACAATACTTTTATAGTTTTGGAGGTTTCTTCAACTTCCATTAAAAAAAAGGCCATCCTAAAATCCAACTATTTCATTTGATGCCTATGAACTACTAGTTGTTCTTCAAGTAACAATTATTCCATTTAGACATGGTTGTGAGATTGGATTTGACTTTACTTGCAAGCCTTCAAGAGACCCAACTTTCCTTTTTGAACATATTGGTGAAGGACTTAAGGTCTCATTTGACCCAGAGCAAGGAGCTTTAATTAGAGGTTTTATATAGCTCCGCAACCACTTCACATGAGAAATTTTGACTAGCTTGATAAAGAATTCTTTAACACCCTCCTTGAGATAGATATTATAAGCAAAAACCCATCACATAACACAATGGAATGAGATGTTAAGTTCATGAATTGTGCACAAGCAGCAAATTAGATGAAAATGACAAAAAAAAAGGTCTCAAAAAATGCAAATGTTAGTGGTAATAAATAAATTGATGTGTGAAAAGCAACCCATCCATGCAACATTGCATCTTATCTCATGACATGAGAAGCTTGACCTACACATCACTTGTAACAATAGTCACACAACAACAAGTAGCATCAACAAGATCACAAAGGAATTAGATCGTCAACAACATCAAGATGAGCAATGATAGTGAGATTGCCAATGCGCACACAAATACAAACACAACCTAGAGCAAACTGACAACGAACAATGAAAGAGAGAAAGAGAACCTCAAAGAGATAAGATGGAGACATTAAGAAAGAATTGTGGTGGCTATCAATGTAACATTCTTCTCTCACATCTTGGGAGAGATGGGTGGATTGGCCATGTGGCCTCACAAGGATCGTTGTATTGAGGGTACTAGGCTACTAGTAAAAAAAAATCTATTTCAAAACCCTTTTAATGCCCCATGACTATGCAGTTTGTGCTACAAATATTTGGTCTTATTACAAATTTTGAAAATATAAAAAATATAAAAATTAGTCCAAACTTAATTAGATATATATTCTCTTGTTTATAGGAGGTAAGGTGTCCTTTCATAAATTTTGAAATGTTTGTTCATAAGGTCTAAAATGCATGAAAATAAAGACCTTATATGTTCTATCCAAGTTTTTTTAAACAACAAGGCGCCCCTAACTTTTGGGGGGTCATAACTTTTTCATTCTAGCTCATAATCAACTTTTGTAAAGGCCAACTAATGCTCTGGCTCAATGGGCAACTAATCTCTTTGAAGACCATGACCTAAAAATGGTCGGTTATTGAACCCTGGAGTTTGAACCCTTAAGTGTGAGGTCATGGACTGGTTTACCCACATGTTAATATGAAAAATTAAGTCAGATTTGGCTATGGCATGGGCTCACAATCTGTGGCTCCTTGAATTGAAATTAGCTCTCTGGTAAAGCTTTCGCTTGATAGCTAAGTAGTAAAATTATACAATGCAAATAATTTATTTACACCATGTGGACTAAGCCCACCTTGGGTAAATTTGTACCTACCGTGGTACCATGGTAGAAAACAAAAAAACCGCAAATATATTTTTTGGGTTGCTCCTAAACATTATAACTTATAAGTAAGAGGGACTTTGAGAGCCTCTATTTAAACATTATAACTTATAAGCATTTCCTGAGTTGAATATAGCCTCTAGGAGGCCTGGCTCAGAAGGTGAAGGTAACCAGTGTATGCAGACCTTCCATGACTGCGGTATAATTGGAGCATTCTCTTAGGGCATATATCTTAGTCAATCTGAAAAGCTCCCTTATCTTGGCTCAAATTGCGGCAATTGGAGTTTCCCTCACCGTTAAGTGGTCGGTAAGAGGAGATATTCCAACATTTCGGCATTTGGGGAATGCAAAGCTGTGAAGTGACTTTCATCTAATTTTTAGCATACACCATGATTCCATAAACCCATAGTATCTCTCTCTGAAACGACAATGGGTTGAGTGTTGGGGATCGAGTGTAGTAGTAGTAGTTTACAACATTAGGTTTACCCTTGATTATGTGTAGGGTAACGCCCTGAGGAGTGCCCTGGCGTTCCTGAAATAAGCACACACCTGAGGCAGAACCAAGGGGTGCTTATTTTAGGAATGCCTTGTTCCGAGGATATTACCTGATGTAAAAAGCACCGGCAGAAAATTAGTTAATAAAATTTTTCCCATTATACCCAGCTGGTGATATCAAGGGACTTTTCTTTTAAAAGAGAAATGCCCATTCTAGTGGGGCATTTTGCTTTTCAAAATGCCCCACCCTTTGCCAAGGAGAAATTCTCCTCAATAAGGTGCCATCCAAGTTCACTAGAAATTTACCCCATTGACATTTTTCTATTGGGGTAAATTTCTAGAATTTTAATTTAATGGGATAAGTTTCTATTAAATTATCCCATTAAATAGAATTTAATGACTAGCTTCCAGATTTCTGCACCTACTCAAAGCTTTAGTTCTCTTGGAATGCGCTTTCCATCCAAAACAAACTACCCTAATCATAGAGGTTAGGGAGTGAATTGGGAGTGTGGGCATGGACTTTCATTTTATTTTTATGCTCTCACCATGTTTCCAATGTGTTTTCAATGTTGTTCCTCAAGTTCACAACATGTTCCTCAAGGGTGTTCCCAATAGCACCTCATTTTATCCCATATGGTTTGCCCACAGTTCTCCCCTTCTCACCTATATAGGTGGGCCAAAGGGAACATATCACATCTTCACATAGAAACTTCTATTACTTTATGGAGTTTCCAAAGTATCAATTAATTTTTGTAAAAAAAAAATTAGGGGTTTTTTGGTGATTGCCCAATGCCTGGAATGTATTCCTTTGCTACCAATACATTTGCCCCCCCACCCAAAAAAAGACTGCCCACGGTTCACAAGGTGTCTAATTTTAAAAAGGTTTCAAACCTCTGTCTTTTTTTCAATTTTTTCCTTTCGAGATGAATTTGATGGCTTTTCTAAGCTTTGAGAGCAATCCTTTCAAGGTAGGTCTAGAGTTTTTTGAAACTGAATTTTGAGACCCATTTGAAAGGATTCCACAAAGGTTGGGAAACATAAGGTGGAAGAAAATTATTTATTGGATGAAATATGGATTGGAAATGTTGAGAGTTAGGAAACATAATGGATGAAAAGAAGGTTAGGAAAGGTGGAGAATTTGAAGTTTAAAAAAATCTTAAACAATGGTAGAAATGAAGGTCAAGGAAGATGAAAAATCTGACAAAAATGATGGATGAGTTGGAGGTCATGAAAGATGATCAAAGACGACTTACCATTAAGTTCAAATCTGAGAAAGACAATGAATGAATATATTGAATGATGAGAAGTGGATTTTTTAAGACCTTTGTCATGTGCATTATTCAAAATGTCAAGAAAAAGTCTGACTCAAGAATGAAGAATCAAAGGCTTCCCAAAAACTTAAGGAAAGGGCATTGGTAACAGGCATGCCTGAGCTTCTGTAGTATTTGCATTGTTGACTTGGCTCCGTATTACTCAGTGCTGCTGAGTCTACAATGCTTGTGTACGATCTGTGTGACATTCACTGCTGGTAAACAGTTGCACAACCAAAACGGTTTGCGAAAACTCCCTTGCAAACAAAATTTCCACAACTTTCTTGAAACGAGGAGAAAATAATATACTCCCAGGCAGCCAGAAATTTCAATATTTTGCACTAATTATGGTGCATTCACACTTGATGTTAAGTCAGTGTTAAGTGAAAATCTAGGTGGCATCCTAGGTGTCACCCAGTGTTAAATGGGCGATACCTTAATGTTAAGTGAATGTTAACTCAACATAAAATGTTTATGGTAAGTAGGAGTAAGTCCTAAATGAGTAGCATGGTGTTAGGGGACTCAACACTAGAGTCCCTAACACCTCGTGTGAATGCACCTTAAGTAGTGGAAATTGCCAGTGGAGGTACGGAGTTCTCTAAAAATCTCCAGAGTGACGAAAGCCTTTCCAAACCGTGGATTTGACTTACCTTCCAGTTTTGGTTAATTGAAACTACTGATATGAAATATGTTTACAGTTATTTATGAATGAAGTGGGTCTTGAACTTGGATTTGTCTTAGCATTTTTGTGTTCACATTTTAGAAGTTTTTTTTTGTGGCTAAACACCTAAATTACTTGCACATGACAAATCATGCATTCACGAGTTCCAATATTCGTTTCATTAATCTATTGAGATTCGAGCTAACTTTGACCTTTAGACAAGTGGGACTAAAATTTGTCCTAGACTTCTCAACTGGTTAAAGGCCTTGTCATTTAAAATTATCACTTTTCATCTCATGACTTAATTGCAATTTAATTTATTTCAAGGACTTAATGCATCAGGGACATCTCCTCAACCCCCTACTTTCAATCCCTCACTCCTTGCACCTACGTGAGTCATGAGCTATGTCAAACAAAGAGTCAAACCTGACCCAACACTTAAATTTGTAACCCAATCCACTATAGGGATCACCCCACAATGATCCGGACTTGGGCCCTAACTAGACGAAGCCCCTTCACTTGAAGGTTTGCCTAGAAGGGCATGTTAGTGGGTTTTTGAGGGGTTTTGTATAAATCTTTTTATCAACATGCAATAACTTGAGGTTATGTTATAAAGTAGCTACATGAGAAATGATTCATAACTAGGTAATTATGATGAAAAAAAAAAGTCAATTTGAGTATATTCAAGTGAATTCCAATGTATATTAGTGGACCCTTTTGCCATTGGCCCAAAGGGCATCATCTTTAAAGCTTTAAAAGATATAATATTTATAATAAAAACCTTTTCAAAAAAATTCTTTTTTTAGAAACTCAATTGTGAGAAAATTTTATTCCCACAAGTGTGAATTCAAATATCATTGGCACTCAAATGTTAAGGTTTGAGATGTGAAAGGCCAAACAATGAAAGAGCGTATAGGATGACCAATGAGAAATTGCCCATGCATTTCTTTATGACATGAAGGGGCAAATGTAAATTCAAGTGTTAGTAAGATGAAGAGACGTCAATTGGTTGAAAAGAATATTTATATTAAATTAATTTCTAAGAAAAAAATCATTCTAAACTCAATAACTTTTGCTCCATTGATCAAAAATTTGTGAAACAACCTTTTTGCACACTACCTTCACACTACCTTATTAAAGGCTTTCCAGCGATACCAAAACCATAACAAGAGGCCCCATGGTTTGAGAAGGGTAAAGCACGATCATAAACTATCAAAACAAAATAAAACAAACATCTAACTTAATATATAAATATCCCATATACTGGTCTCAAATAAAAGTTTTTATCAAAGATAAGAAATAAGAAATCAATGATAGTATGTATATATGAGGTTTAATTACAAAACCTCTTCATTGCCATCTCGTAGATCTAACATCTCATGTTCAAATCCATTTTTAATGTCCCAACCAAATCGGCATCTAAGTCTGCAAACTCCTCCATGGCGTTAAGCTGCAGAGTAATACAACCATCAGAGGGATCACATCTTAGACATGGTAGATGAACCACATCATCAAATCCAATATATTCAGAACAAAAATCAACATGTTTCCATATCAATTACACTACCTTAAATTAAAACTATCTCGGTTCTACTTCCACACACAAATGAAAATCAAGAATTTAATTTGATTTCAAGTCCAATTCTTTCCCCCCAAAAAATAGTTTTGATTCTGAAAATCAGACCTTGTTCAAATGGGATAATAAATGGCAATGTGTTTTTTTAAAGAATTTTCTTTTGGAGTCGAAATGGCAACGAATGCATTAGAAGCTGTATTATAGCTGGCGATCGTCCTTAGGAAGATTTAGCCAAATCTGGCTATAAACTAAATAAGAAATATAAACCTTTTAATCATTTTTTGATATATTTGGCTACAAACTAGAAACCAAATATAGAGGTGATTTTTTAATTTAAAAAATTCTCACTTTTGGCGATTGAAAACCTTCAAAAACACTTCATTTTCGGGTTTTTAATTTTTTAGTTTGGTGCTACTGGTGGTGGTTACGCAGAACTGGGTTGACAGTACGTCAAAATTCACGAGTTTCTTGGGTACGCTCCCATCTGACAGTCTGCAATGCTTCGGACAGACTGTCTCGTCAGCCGGCCGTTAGATGATAGTGGACAGGGATAGGGCTGGTCGTATAACTGATTCTGATCACCTGTTGGCTCAGTTCCCTGTTATGTTCTCGTTCAACTGGTTTCTAGGAGCCTTGCCTTCCCTACCCCCAACCTAGCTATTGGCATCTTCGGGTGGCTAACTGTACATAATGGGGAGGATCTTGCCCATTCTGGTGTCCCCTTTCTGACCAGTAATAACATACCTTAGCCTAGGGTCAGTTTCCACATCGACAAAACAAATAATTTTTTCTTCCAAAAAATGATTTCGTTTTTTAAAATTTGAAATTATATATATTTTCCATCATCTACTATAATATTGTGATATGAGTAATGAAATTATTGAGAATGTAGCCTATGATAATTATGATGATTTTCAAAATGTCAACTTCATATTTTTCACAAAATTTCATTTCACTATTTTGAGGATTACTTAATGACAAAACTGACCTTAGGGTAAGGTAATAACCTGACCAGGTAACCAATTTGATTGGGAAAAGCCCTCTTGCCCATATGGAGGGAATTACATATTATAGAAATCTAATTAAGATATAGATATATCAATACCCCATATATACATGTACATTCAAAGCAAATGTTGTTAGAGAAAAGAGACATGCCAAAGCTCAACAAATTGTAAACCTAGCCTTAAATAAGGTCTTAGAACCACCTCTACTAAATCAAAACATCATGTTAATTGGACCATGTAGTGCTCTTGTTTAGTCCTATTTCATTTCCTACAAAGTGCACACAACCATGTGTAATGCAAAAGGTTAGAAGTGATGATGTAGAGAGCTTAAGGTCTCATCTTTGTTGCTATATTTCACATGAACAAATGTGGTTGGAATTCACAAGGGATTTGAAAAGAAGACATTGATGTTCAAGTACATTGCGTCCTAATCTAATTTCTATCAAACACTGCCATGTTGACATTTACAATTATTGTTGTATACGCACACATAAAAAATTTGACACATCACATTCAGACTATCCCCTTATGCTAAGGTTCCTTAATGACCAAATAACAACATAGGAAATTTCTTGTGTGAATCCACTAAACACGAACACCTTGGTTCTAAAGTGAAAAAACCAATAAGTTGGGTGCAAATGTGGGTACCATCATTTGTTACCTAATTACAATCCCCCAAATCCTTAGCAAAACATGTATCACAATGGGAAAAAAAATTTATAAGTTTATTTTGTGCACCAAAAGTAAAACCATTTTTCAACCGATGTTTCTTCTAATGGTGACATAAAACATCCCATATGCCATCCTTTGAAACACCGATCACAAATCAACATAATGGATACCCCTAAAAGTTACCCACACAACATACACCATAAATCAATAAGCATAAGACCCAATGATGAGTCAATTTGGCCATCCACATTAGGAAAATCATATAATTTATAATTACACACATGGTCCTTCCATATATATTTGACCATCTTGACCTTGCAACAACAACATTTTGGAAGGTAGCACCTTCAGCACATGCAAAATAATACATCCCATAATCACATCACTACACCAATATGTGTCCTAGTTCATTAGATTTCAAATGAACAAATTTACCATGATAAAACAACCCTTTAATGAACAAAGATTGGTTGTTATATACAAGTGAATTCATTAATACTTAATCAAATTCATTAATAGTTAATTCATTAATATCTAATTGAATTTTTTAATATTTAATTCACTAATAGTTAATTCATTATACTAATATCTTAATTCATAGGTAGGCTAAGGACTTAAAAATTTAGGCCATATATCCCACCAACTTAAGGTGTGTATATGAAGGTTTGAATCTTTCACCTCTTTTCACCTCCATGAAAGAATAATTCTTTAACCATTAGACCATTATTTAAATAAGTGAAATGATTTGTCATCGCACATTATTATTCATATTCTTTTGTTAACCTATGTATAAATTACCATAGGTTAGGTTCCTATGTTAGTCCTAAGTTATTCTTAGGTTAGTGTATGTTTCCTTAAGCTATTCATAGGTTAATGCAAGATACCCTAAACTACTGTAAGCTATGATCTTAAACTAATCTTAAGTTATTTTAAGTTATTATTAACAACTTTAAGTTACATTTCTTAAATTATTTTAGGCTATTATATTTTAGGTTTTTTTTATTAATCCACCTTAAGATATTTTATGTTATTTTACCTTAAGTTATTTTTGGGCAATCCAAATTATTTTAGGCTATTGTACTTTAAGTTATTATCAGTTAATCCACCTTTGGCTTTTCTAGGCTATTATACTTTATGATATTTCAAATTATTTTGAACTATTCCATCTTATGTTGTTTTTTATTATTCTAAGTTATTCCACCTTAGGCTATTTAAAGTTATTTTCAACTATTTTATATTATTCCATTTTAGGTTATTTTGGGTTATTTTATATTATTCCAATTTGGAGTATGTTTCATTATTCTAGGTTATTCCACCATAGGTTATTATACATTATGTTGTTTTAAGTTATTTCACCCTATGTTATTTTATGGTTTTTTTTTTTTTTTGTTATTTTGGATTATTTCACTTTTAAGTTATTTTTGGTTATTCTACTTTAAGTTATTTTAAGTTATTCCATTTAAAATTATTATAAAATATTTTATCTTGGGTTATTCCATTCTAAACTATCTTAAATTATTTTTGGTTATTCCAATTGAAGTTATTTTAAGTTTTTTTTTGTTATTTTAGGTTATTTTAAATTATTCCACCATAAATTATTTTATGTTATCCTAAACTATCCTATGTTATGTACCATAGGTTGGCTTAGGCTATAATTGTTTAAGGTTTAGCCTAGGGTAAAAAAATAAAATAAAATTAGAATATAAAAAACAATAATAGTTTCGATATAATAATTTATAATAACCTAAGGTGAAATGATTTAAAACAACCTAAATAATTTAAAGTAACATAAGGTGGAATAACTTATAATAATTAAAAACTAAGGTATGTGAAGCGACTTTTTGTCCCTCTACTCCTGGTTCTATGAGGTGACTATATTTGAAAGTACATATGCTATCGGTGAAGGAAAAATGCAAATGTATTTCTAAACATTAAATTGCATTTGTGGTTGAAACCAAGTAATTTGCCTCCTATGCATCATTTATGATTTAAAATTGATAGATATATTTTCCAAGCTCAAACATTTCAAATCCTATAATTTTATGTCAAATTGTCATTCATTTAAACCAACCTTTAAGGGTTCAACACCATGTTCAACACCATGTTCAACTTAGCTGCAAACCACTAGCCACTTGAAATATTCTTCCTAACACATATGTTATTCAAATCTGGCTTGCCTTAGCTCATTAGAAAGCTAATTACAAAGCACACTTTACTACCAAATCCTAAGTTCTATAACTAAACTAATAAAAAGTTATGCCACCAAACCCGAGAGGGTTTTACGAAGGTAATAAATTCAACTTGGCTGGAGACCATCAACCATTTGAAATATTATTCTTAACACATATGTTATTTAAATCTAGCTTGCCTTAACTCATTAAAAAATTAATTACAAGGCGCATTTTGCTACCAAATCTTAAATTCTGCAGCTAAATTAATAAGAAGTTATGCCACCAAACCCAAGAGGGCTAAGACTTCAACCTCCCAACATTATCCCTATTCACTTCCATTCTTTTAAAATTATTACAAATGTCCATTCTACTTTCCTTCTTCCTACCATTTACCAAGACTAATCATTCTTTTCTTCCTCAATAAAATTATGAGAACAAATATTCTCAAGATTTGAATTGAAAATTATGTCTGAGGAAAAAAAGAGAACCACTAATGATCTAAATTTGCCCTTTTAAAAAAAAAAAAAAAAAAGGATGTGAAGGAGGATCCCAATTCGATGGCCAATGGAAGGTTCCATTTCTTGGTGGCCCTTGAAAGTTTCCATTGTTTGTTAGCCCTTGCAAGGTTCCATTGCTTGGTGGCCAATGGAAGGTGAAAGAAAAACACCTTTCCACCTCTTCCCACTTTCCCCCCAACAAAATTTACTTAAATTTTCAATTTTTTCCTTTTGACCTTAAGATCTTACTTTACCATGGTTCTAGGCTGTTACTTACGCATTTCATTTTTTTTCCTTGACTAATAAATTATGACTATGCATCTTGATGTAACAAGTCCTCCACACATTCATTGTCGATTTGATTTTGATTAAAGATTTGATTTTTATCCTTTCCTTGAAATTATGGCATCGCGCATGGTCACATCTTACGGGCCCCAAGCCGCTCAAGTGAATGAAGAACCGCCTCTGAAGTCATGTTTAGATTTGTCACTAATGCAACATCCTCGTGATGAAGATTCTAAACTTCGAGAGGTGCACGTTTATCTTGAAGTTGAACCCCTTCGAGCTTGGTACTATTGTATTTCTCCGAACTCTCACACCCTGGTGATCTTGTTACAAGTCGACCCTATTTTTAATGATGAACTTGAAATCATTTGTGAAGGTTATTACGAAACTGAAGACACTTCTATCTTCACATGGTTTTCAGTTCCTAGCATTGGACATTATCGTTGGTTGCGTGGTCCAATTCGTCGACTACCTCTTAACAACAAGGCGGACTACTTAATTTGCACCATTCAACACCTCTTAAATTTCCTACAGTTATGAACCATCACTGTGATATAGCCCAGGATTCAACATGTCATTGCAACTCTTTGTTGAGCTTATCCATAATCTGAATAAATGTTTCATTCATTATGAAACACATGTTGCCATTGCCACGCTATCACACTATTTATTTAACCGTTACATTGAATTAATCTTATGCTTATAAGACTTGAATATTGTTCTATCTCTATTGGACCTTTCATTGACACCCTTCAACGACTTCATGAATCTCAGATATCCTTATTATTCATTAAATGTTCGAACAAGACAAATGTTTTGTTGAACACCACAAATTTTGGTGTTTGGTTCTACCCCCAATCCTCTAAAAAAATTTCATCCCTAATTACGCAACTAAGGTTCTAAAACTATGGTTACCAGCTTTTTGTTGAAGAAAAAAACTAACCCAACATCTTATTCACCAATATCGTATTTCGGAAAAGAAAACACCTTCCGTGCAACCATGCATATTCATCATTCCTTATTCTAACTTGAAGTTGCCAAAAACCCCTAATATCCTTACCACATTCAAATATCCCTGACGTAATTCTTAAAAATTGAAACTACCGCACATGGTTATGTCAGTATGGCTCATAATGGATAATAAATTAAAATGCCTTTGGGTGAAATAACCTATAATAACTTATGATGGATTAACTTAGAATAATTGAAAATAATTTATAATAGCCTAAGGTGAAATAATTAAGAATAGTAAAAAATAACATAGTGAAAATAATATAAAATAATCTAAATTACAATATCTTCAAATAACTTAAAGTAAAATAACATATAATAACGTACGGTACAAAGCTTAAAATATTTCCGTTTAGATTTTGGTCTTAAAAAACAAGCAATAACATTAAAAAAAACCTTTTCATTATAATGAATTATTTCATTTATAAGTGAATTATATCAATTAATAGTGAAACATGATAATTACATAGTGATCTTATAGTGACATAATTTTAAACAAGGTGAAATGACTAAGGTGGCAATAACCTGTTTCTTTTTTAAATCCCATAGTGAATTAAATTAATGAATTGCATCTCACTTTTGGACTAATGCAATCACCAACACCTAACAACCCTTTTGTAAAAGTTTAATTTCATAATTGCACAATGTCAATGTTTTTTTTAGTAGTAGGGTCTACATACTAATGGGAAGTGTTAAAAGGACCCAATGTAACATGTTTTATTTTTGTTAATAGGATTTATGTTTCACTATTTTTTCCTAAGTGAAAAATAAAATTTACTTTGGCATCTTAGACTATCAAATGTATTTATTTTATAATTGGCTACATAAATTGCCCTTTGGTTGAAACTTAGAACCCAAATTTCATGAAAACAATGTTTTAAGAAAATGTTATGACTTGTGTACCAATGAAAGTGTTGAAAAATCCTTCCTACTATCATAGGCATCAAGTTTTTAGTGGCATTTTGTTTTTTTTAGTGGACAACAACATCTAGTAATTAGGTTATTTGATCGTGTCATTGGATAATTAATTTATGGTTAGATGCCTTATTTACCTCCACCAATTTGAACTTGGGGCCCAAATTTCATGAAGGCAATTTTTATAAAAAATTATGATCTATGGGTGAATCCCAAGTGGGGGAAAAACCCCCTATAGGAATTTGGAAACATAAGTTAAAATAAGGAGGTTTTTTTAATAGTATGATAAGTGGAACACTAAAAAATGTTGAACCCCTCATAATTTCATGGGCATTAAGTTTTGAATGGATTTTTTTTTGGTAATGGATAGTAGCATCTAACTAGCAATTAGATTATTAGATCAATATGTTGACCAATTGATTTTTTTTTGCTTAACTCACAATTTAACCTTGCCAATTTGAATTTGTAGCCCAAATTATGGGCATGTAGTTTTAAATTTTAATACTATGATTTGTGGACCAATTGCAAGTGCCAAAGAACCCATTATAATAAGTATATTTTAGGCATTGTATATTTAGTATTTTTTCTCATAATAAAAAAAACATATGGTTAGGTTTCCTAGATTATGTCATATTTAATAATTAAGATAACATGGTCCCATTACCCATACAACCCCTATTTCATGGCTACATAACACCAAAAAATGAAATAAAATATTACAAATGCCAAAATCAAATGCTCTTTAATATAACCATAATTTGACGAAACCTTGTGAAAAGTTTCCGGATTTTTTTATATATGGTTCAAATATATATAGTAATAACCATATGATGATGTTTAAAAAATTTTAGTTGCATATTAAGCTTCTAGGAAAATTTGATTAAATATAAAAATTATACATTAACTACCATAATGAACTTACAATAATTCTCGTAAAAAAGTTATGGAAAAATCACTAGCAGTGAAACCTCACATTTTCAATTCGTTTTCAATTACAATTTGTTGTTGGAAATAACAAATTTTTTTATTTTTTATTTTTTGCAATCAAAATATTTTTTTTGTAATTGAAAACTACCAAAATCAATAAGTACAAGGGCATATTCACAATCAAGGTACCATTTTTTTGCCACAAGATTCAAAAACTTTGTGTTTGCTATCTTCCAAATACAAAATCTAAATGGAATAAATTTAAGTGAGAGATATTGGATAATTCACATTATGATAATTTTCATGGTGGTGGTGGTTTTTCACATGTGTATGTAATGATGCAAATGTTTTGTTAAAAAACTAAAAATGTAAAAAATGAATACATAAGTTTTTATATACAACTTAACATGTTTCTTTGCATGAAAATTTCTTGCACATTTTATTGGGATTTGGGGCTACAAATTCTAAGCCTAGTGAATAGAAAAAATTAACCAAATGGACTTTTAAAATAATCATTTTGCTTGTAGCCCTTTTAGAATGGATTCTGTAACCTTCAAAAATATTATATCCTACATTATTTAATCAAATGCATTATATGAACATTACTAAACATAGATGTATGCATTACTTAGCCATGAAAGAAATTGAAATCAATTTCATTGTTTAATACATTCCTTTTGATTCCTTTAAGATGAAAATTACAATTAAAAGAAGGACTTAAATTGTTTAAAACGATTCAAAAAAGGACATCAATATTATATCCAATCTATTTTTGGATTTGTTTATTATATTAACATGATATCATTATAGTTATAGTCATATACCAATCCATTATAATCATGAAATAGTAAATGCGATAAAAATCCAAAATAATCATTTTTAGTCTTTATTCCGTTAGACCATCCTTTTCAATACTTTGATTGTGAATATGCCCACAAGTCAAAAATGACATTTTAGTTGCAAATGTTAATAATGTTTCAACACCACAATATATAATAACCACTTTTAGCCACTTTAGTTGGAAATGACACTTACGATTATATTTGAAGGTTATTGTAACCCTAGGGTGGATGAACCTTCATCCATTGATGTTGCATGATGTCATCAATTTTCCAATTGTAAGTTTGATTGTGTTGCAACTAAGTTGAACAAAAGGTTCAACCAATAGTTCAATGACACATGGCACATCCATGTCCATAGGTTAAGCCATGTGACACCTAAGCTAGGCCACATGGCATCAAAACATAAGGTTAAATTAAGCCATGTGACACATAGGCTATGCTTAGAAATAAACTATCTAATTTATGTTATGTGATGCATGGGCTAAGTTAAGATGCAATAGCCTATGTGGCCCTTAGGCTAAGCATAAACCTAAGCCATGTGACACTTAAATTAGGCCTAAACCTAAATCACATGGAACTTTAAATAAGCCTAGACTTCTAGGCTATGTGGTGTCGAACTAGGAAAATTTTATTTCATTTTTGGTTTAACTATTAAGGTTGAACCTTTTTTATTGGTTCATAACAAATGGTGATTCTATTTTCATGTTTTTTGGCCTTTCTCCAACATTTCTAATTGATGCGCTCCCAAGTCCCAAGTTAGCCCCAAGTCGGGCTAACTCATTCAAGTTGCGGAATTTCCAGGACTCGGGGCATGCTCCTAGCTTCCAGCACTAAAGGGGGTGAGAGGGGCGTGCTGAAAGCTCCGGGATAGACTAGGAAGAGGGACAAGCTTACTCAATTACACGGTCCTACATCCAAATCCAACCCATAAATGGGTTAGAACTCATTCTGCACCTTTTTGGTGTTGGGACAAACCACGGGCTAACTTGGATTCACTTGACTCACCACGGCTCGGACTCAGGGGAAGCCACCACCTTCCTCCATATAGTATTATCTGCAGTTCTCCATAGGACTTGCATCCAAATGGCTCTTTTTCCCGGGACTCGCAAAGTGGAGTCCCGAAAATATCCCAGTGTGGACTCCCGGGACTTTGGACGCTCATAACTCCTTGCCCCAAACTCGGATTGAGATGAGGTATGAACCAAAGTTGTAGCTCTCCTCGAGAGCTTTCCAACGGTGTGTCGCACTTCACCTCCACGCACCAGAATTGGGTCGATTCCCAACTTTTAGTGGTCGGGAGTCAAATTGCCAGTTTGACTCCCGGCCCTTCTTTCGACCATAACTTGTGCTACAAATGTCCAAATGGCTCATGTGAGGCCATTTTGGACATCTACACTTCAAGAACTTTCCAAATGGTAGTAAGAACGCCCTAATGCGAGGTGTTTTGACCCTTGCAATCACGCTCTGAGTTTTCGGGAGTCCCGGAGGATTCCCAAGTTCCATTTTCGGGAGTGTGAGTTGCGACCTCACAACTCCCTCAAAGTGGGGTTGCGACACTAATCCACCTTCATATATAGTTTAAAATTTTGAAATGGAAGATAAACTATGTGGGATAAACAATTTTGTTACAACCTAGTGTAACTTAATCACAATTACTAATTATTGATGATTATCTACCTACCTACTTAACTACTACTTAACTACCTATTTAACCTAACCCATCACCTACTAAATAATGTAGCCTATGTAACACCTAGGCTATGTAAGGTGGCACCTATGTCTAAACCAACTAGGCCATTTAGCACTTATGCTTATACCACATATGCCACATGTCATCTAGGTTAAATGGCCCTAAGCCAAATGCCACCTGTGTTTAAACCACATACGCTTCAAACATTTAGGCCATGCCATGTGTCGCATAGGTTAAACCTAGACCTAATCCATGTGACACCTAAACTAGGTTTAAATTAAAACCATGTGGCAATTAAGCCTAGTTCATGTGGCATTTAAACTATGTTTAAATCTAGGCCATGCGACACTTAGGCTATTTTTAAACCTAGACCACACCATGTGGCATTTAGGTTAAGCCTAAACACAAGCCACATGGCACCTCAGTTACACCTAAACCTTGGCCACTTTTAAGGTAAATGTAAACGTAGACCATATGGCACCTAAGTTATGCCTTGACCTAGGCCATACCATGTGGCACCTAGGCTAAACCTAGGCATAGGTCACCTAGGTTAGACCTTGACCAAGGTAATTTATGTGGTGCTTAGGTTAAACCAAATGCCACCTAAGTTAGGCCTATAGTTAGGCCATGTGGCCCATAAGCCTATACCACATAGGTCACATGGCATTTAAACAGTGCCACATGGTATCTAGGCAAAATTAAAACGTTGGCCATATGGCTAGCCTAGATTACCTATATATGTCCTAGACTAGCCTATTTAGGTAGTCAATTTAGCCTACACCACCTACATACTTAAGCTAGGCTTGTATAGTTAAATAACATGAGTATGTTAGCTAGGTATATATATTAGGTAACATTAGATTCCCATTCACAATGTATTTGGTGGTGACAATATTTGTGATGGGGTTTTTTTTAAAAAAACTAGTGGCCTATGTAACAATGCCATGTGCCTCAAAACCCCATAAAGTGGGTTATTATTATTTTTGGCATGGATGGCCAATTATAATGCTTGTTTTTATTGTACCTACATGTAATTAATGTTAGAACCTAGATCTGTTGTTGAGAGGATAAAATCCCATCTACACTATATTTGGAAACAAAAATACATAAACGAGACATGTGGAGGGTTGGTTGGTTTGTTAATCATATGAAAAGCTTTTTTTTTGTTAAAAAATAAAAATGAAATTGTCTTGCTTTTGAGATTCATGTAAAAATAATTGAATTACTATTTTGTGTCCAATTGTTTAATAAAAATGTTCATGTATAAAAACTAGTTAGTGGTTGAGGTTTGATCTTGATAACCGAAGTGAAAATAAGTGGTGAACTATAGGTCAAACTCAAGTTATAGTTTGTAGAAGTTCTACATTATTTAAACTTGAGGGAATATTGAACACAATGCATTATTTGGAAAATAAAGTTGATGAAAGTCAAGTTTTTAAATGTGGTGTAATCATTATCATATAAATTCACAAAAATATTTAGAATATACATCCAATGCAATAATTGGATATAAACAAACAATGTCATGTCAAGGAATGAAACCCCAAAAATATAGACAAAGTAGAACTACTATTTTTTTTAAAAATCATATTGTTTAAGGTTTCACAATGTTTTGGAATATATAAATCTGGTGCAATATGGATTTCAATGGGAAAACTCAAAGGGTAAAAAATAATAAGCTTGATGCAAGATTGAGGGATTAAATTTGGTGGAATATTAAACCCAATGCACTATGTAAAAAATTAAAAAGTGGAACATGTCAGCTGTGAACATAATGCAACAATTAACATATAAATCAAGTATAACAATGAACCTAGTGTAATATTGACAATGTGAAATCAGCAAATATCTAGGAATGAAGACAAGGAAAATAGTTAAAACCAAACATGCACTTAGAAAATAAACTTGATAATTTAAGGTTTCAAGGGGTTTTGGATATGAACTAGGTGCAATATCAATCACAATGGGAGACTTTGGAGGGCAGAAGGGCGTAAACATGGTGCAATTTTAATGAATGAAATATGATAGGTGTTTGTTTATTTGTTAATTGAGTTATATTTGGATGGAACCACAATGTAACCTTCCCAAACAGTGGGGCCCATCACTTCACTTTTGATATTAATTGAAAGGCCTCAATGCAACAATGTGAGCATTTGTAATTTTGCGATTTCCATATCATTTGAACAAAAATTATTTAAAGTGTTTTTTTTCGCATGGATTTTTTTTTTCAAATGGGTTTTTCATCAAATCTCTTACTATAAGCCCACTTGGACTTAAACAATATTAAAATGGGTGACCTCGGAGCACTTGGGCCCACTACTGTTATATTGCACAATTAATTTTAATAACAAAGGCCACAAGGAGCACCATTAATAAAATCTTTGAGTATTTGCTACATAAAACATTGTTCTTGCATACAAAATCACAAATCTTATGTAACCACTTATATTTGATTGATGGATTACATAAACATAATCTTATGTGAGGTTTATTAGCTAGCAAAGAAAGAAACTTTTATTGTTATGGAAACTCAACAAACATGTCCTTGTCTTGTATTTTTGCTTTTGTGTTAGCCCTTGTGCTCACCATGGTGCACATCATCCTCTTATGTATATAACACTAATGAAAAGACAAAGTTTTATAAGAAAGAATGTGCAAACAAGATGCAACATGAGATATATAGCAACCACCCATTGGGGATTATAAAACACCACTAACTTTTTGGGTGATTATGTACTTCAATACTAGAACTCTAAGCACAAGGTTGCTTCAAGAGATGAAAAATAAAGCTTTTAAGATATATAAGAAATTCATTAACTTGTAAACAACCCACAAGATGTACATCAATTTGAAATTCGACTATTGCAAATTTCATTATGAACTTAAAGAGAGGAATTTGTTTTTTCCCTCAAATTTGTTGTTGAAGTGAGGTAGCAAGAGAAAACTTAACCTTTTTACTTATAATGCTCATAGCTCCAAATGCCATTTCCAAGCATGGCCTCTATGCACTTCCTTTTCAGTCTAAGTTGCAAATCTTAACTTGAATGAACATTCCAAAACTAATGGGAAACATGTTTTTGCATGTCTTTTGACATGCAACAATAAATTGCATGTTATTAGCACATGCAACATGTAAATCCTAATTCACTAAAACAACTTTTAGGAAAATTCAAAAGGACAATTTGAACAATCTTGTTGCCCACTAAATCTTTCTTTGCATCTAGGCACAAGCCTATGAGACTCTTACAAACTTAAGTGCCAATTTGCTAAATTATCCCTTCAAAAAAAATTCAAAACTCCCATTTTTATCAATTCCATTGACCATATTGTTTTTCTTCATACTTAGGCCCAAGCCCATTGTGCAAACCATGTAGATATTATTTTCATTGAAACTACAATCCTTATCTATTTAGAAACTTGGTTTTAAAAAAATGCTTCAAATGAACTAATGATGAAACTAATCTATTGCCAACTATGTGTTACAAAATATCTCAATGTTTAAATTTATGTAAAAAGAGGCAAAATTGTCCTCATTAAAGCTCATATTGTAAAATGAATTATAGGAAAAATGTCATGACATAAAGCTTTTGACCCCTTATATGAACTACAAAAAATCTATCAAATATTAATCTTGAATGTAGAAAATTATTTAATGAAAATGATAATTAAATTTTAATGTGACTCACTACTTGTCTAGACTATTAACCATTCAATTCAAGGTGTCATGAACTCAGGTTCCCATTTTTTAATTTAAAATAAATGTAGAAACTTACCCATCTTAATTCCTAGTGTAAAATGAATGAAATTTATAGAACATAATTGCCCTCTTAACCCATGGGGAACATTTTGTGTTGTTGATTGAAAGTTATGATTTCTTTAGTGTGAAATTATGATTACTATCTTTCCTTTGTTGCCTTTTTTCCTCATATCTTAGGGTGGTTGCAAATAAGGTGGACTAATTCCAACAAATAAAGAATCCATAAAACATCCATTTGCATTTGTTAAAATGATAGTTTATTGTGATATCATTGGTCAAATGAATGATTAAAAAAAGGTTAATGAATTAATAAAAATTATGTGAATAAAAAACCAATTACATAACTTTAAAACATACATGTTTAAAAAAACAATGAACCTCTCAAAAAAATTATGATATGGACTTTTGAAAGGTCCATTGCAAGACATTTAAAAATCCATACCTTTTTTTTGGGTTACTTGGTTTTTGCATCAAAAATTTTCTACTTGAATTCTTTTTGTTTTAATGTATCATATATTGAGTCCCTATAAGATATCCCAAACAAAATTGATAAAGAAAGCATTTATTCATATAAAGCCACAAATAAAAGACAAGTCCATATTTTTCAACTTCAAAAGTCCAATATTCTATATTTGGTGTATATATATGTTACAATATTTTATTTACATGTTTTTTATTATTCAAGTTGAAAATTTTAAGCCAATGAAAAATTTGGCATAGCCATAATATTATTGCATGTTAATGCATGACACTTTATGAAAAATTGTATTGTGCCACAAAAAATGATCCACCTTATCTTATAACAACCCCCCATATGTTTTCTTTCCTATCCCCTACCAATTGAACAAACTATAATTGTTATCATGTCTGTTCTTGATTGCCTTTTTTTTAAACATCCTTTCAAGCTTGTTTTAGTGAATTATTAATAACCACCTATTTTTCCATCACATTGTTTGCTTGACATAAAGAAAAAATTGCCCATTTTTAATGTTGTGTAAAGCTTCAGATGAGGAAATTACCTTGGAAAGCAATATCCATTTCAATTTTTGTCTTGGGAGTGCCCCTATTATGGTAATTCCTTCATCTTTTAGAATTTTGCCCTACATGCAATGTATTTCAAAACCAAATCTTTACAATACACATCATTGTTTGCATATGGTGCCAAAAGAATGTTGCAAGTGTCAACTACCATACTTGCAACTAATCTTCAATGATAATTAATTAATTATCAATAGGACAAGTCAAAGGGGGGCGAGGGGGGGGGGGTATTTGAACCTACTATGTTTGATTTGAGGAGAATTGAACAATGCATGTATTGCACAAATTAAATAATCTTAATTATTGAACTACCATAGTAATCTTGAAAAATATGAATATATTTAACATATTTAAACTATACAATGGAAATTTTGAAATATTCAAAATGGGAATTCTAGAACCCATTTTTTCCAAAAAATTGTTATTTTGGCAAGAGTTGTCAATTATTAGTTGTAGGTATTTTAGTCATATTGTTTTGATACAATTAAAAAAAAGATTCTCCTTGTGACTTCCTTGTAATATCTCTTAGATAGTGGTTTTGTTAAATAGTTATCTTTTGATCTAACTTCAATTTCATTGTGGTATTTATCTTTGTTTTCATCTTCAACAAACTACTAACATGGGGTATTACATCATTTGAACTTTTGTAGATTATTGACATGTATGTAGTTTAATTATTCACCAAGGCAAAAGGACAATCACCAAGTAGCATTTGGTTGGATTGCATATTGAAGTATCGTGGGAACATCTTACACTTCTAGTTTGTAAAAAATGCATATCTTATGCCCGGGTTTCCTAAGGATTTGGTTGCCAAATCCTTGTTTATGAATGGGGTGGTTTGTGGTTTGTTTGATCAATATTGGGTGGTTTGGAAACAATATGTTTGCACAATTTAAGTCAACAAATAAAAAAAAAAGTTCAAGGTTTTTGATGTAAAACTAATGTAGCATGTGTTGTTGGCCCAAGTGTGAATTGGTTACCCGATTAATTTTTCCTTCCAAAATCATTTACTATTATTAAATTAAATTAAATTTCCAATGACAAAAAAGACTCACAATTCAATATATCTTGTACTTAAGCTTAAAGAATTTCCAAATCACCTTCATTAGATCCTACCCATTGAAGGTTTTCCAAGAATACCAAGAGTACACCCAAATTCCCTTATAATTTTTAGATTTGATTTAAATGAAAATTTTATTCAATATTCAATAACTTCTCCCATGTAGGTTGAAACATTATGAAACAAACTTGGTGCACCTTTACTCATTGATGGTTTCCCAACAATATTAAGAATGTGGCAAAAGACACCATGGTTTGGTACATTTCAATATGACAAACAAAACAAGTGGCTCGATCTTTGCCAAAAAGACAAATTTAGGTTTAACATTGTAATGTTGGGTATCACCCCCCAAAAAAGTCTTTTTAAGCCCAATATGTTAAATTACATCTCTTTAATTCTAAATTCCTGCTATTTATTTCTAAATGTTCTCTGATTTGTTAATTTCAAAACATTTTCCTTTCCCTCCTTTCACTTACCTACTTACTCACCTACCAATTTAAACTTATCAACCCACCTGTCAACCTACCTATCGATCTACCCACTCACCCACCTATCTATCAACCTACTTATGTATCTACTCATTTAAAACCTATTTATCCACCCACCTACCTACTCATCTACCTACTTAACCCCCACACTATCTTTAAACCTTGTCAGCCAACCTTATAAAATGTTTACACAAAGCCTTTTGAAAAATCCATCCCATTTCACCACTTGGTGGAACAAAAAAAATGACCCCAACACTTATCCTTCCAACTTAATTAAACAAAATATCAACCTAATTAACCAACCTGTCAACCTAGTTAACCAACCTTATCAAATGCTTCCACAAAGCCTCTTGACAAAATGGCCTCCACATTTATCTTTTCATTTTAATTAGCCAACTTTATTCAAATTAGTTAGCTAACATTATGAAATGTTTTCACAAAGCCTCTTTATGAAATCGTGACATTTCACCACTTCATGGAACAAAAAGT
>Ga0209611_10002198_pt1 | contig 34254 bp, 24 predicted proteins | sample S1TSphgellanicum_3_FD_187693 | JGI IMG/M metagenome (GOLD analysis project Ga0209611, IMG submission 187693) | Host-associated microbial communities from peat moss isolated from Minnesota, USA - S1T2_Fc - Sphagnum magellanicum MG (SPAdes) (version 2) | ecosystem: Host-associated > Plants > Peat...
TAATTACCAATTCTATAATTATGCATAGATTCAATGTTTGAAGTGGAGTTATTAAGTAAAGTATGGCAGAGTTTTGAAATTAAGCAGAAGTTTTAAGTTGGGAAGAATAATCTCTTGATGCCTAACAAAGGCCCTAACTTCTACAGCCTATGACCTTAGACATACCTACTAAAGGATCGGTGCTACCTGGAGCATAAGGTTAGGGCTCTCCATCATGCTAGCAACTTCAGCTAGCATCAAGATTTTAATATGCCGACTTGTAATATATATATATGGTCAATTGCTAATCGAATAAGATGTATTCCTCTGCCCAGGTAGCTCTTGGATAAATATTACTTCATATAACTAAATAACATGAAACCATTATGGCTAGGATGCTGTAGGATTAGGGATTCCCTATTGATCACAAGTAGGCATGTCTAGACATTGATGTGTTTTTCCTACATGAAGTCTATAGTGTTACATAAACACTGTCTACATAAGAAAGCATGGCAATTATGTTTCAAAAATGAACATGGGAATAAAATAAAATTGCATGCCATCAATGCCATCAGAGCCCCATCAGGTTGGTGTCTCGCCTCCAAAGGAGACAATACATGGGAATATACCATGGTCAAATGTATCTATTGATGAAAATACGACCATTGATCCGATAGTGAATGTAATGACACTAGCTAAAACTATGTTTCAAATTTTTCAACAAGGACATAGTGAGGGTACTGTGAGTTTTAAAACACTTGATCAGGCTATTAAGAACATTTCAAAGGATATAAATGTCGCAACAAAGAAATCTCAAACACAAAAGCGGAAAGAATCAGAAACAAAACCTTGGAGAACGAAAGTCGTTGCTAAAGTTGCAAGGAAAGAAATCGTGAAGAAAAAGGACTCCAATTATAGAAAGTTTTTCAAGTTTTGATAATGAAGTTTCATTGCCACCTTCAAAAAAAGAACTTTATATTGTGTTAGAGGCTGCACCTAAAAATGACCAATAGTTTATTCACTTTGTAAAAGCTGAATGACAGGTTCTTATCTCAATTAAATTTTTCTCCATTTTTATTTTTTTACTTTCCAAATATATCTCTTAATAAGATTTTTGTGTTTTATCAAGTTACTTGAGCTTTTCAAGATCGCAAAGTACCATTTTTTTTGTACTTGAACATGGAAATGTAGAAATAGAAATAGACAGAAACATAAATATTTTATTTTAGAGACATGGAAATTTGATATTTTAGATGATTTGGATATATACCAAAACATGAAAGTAGATAAATATTGACCTAAATGTTAATTGATATACACCTATCTATAAGGCTAAAATGTTTACTAAGGATGAACTTTGCGACTATGTGCTATTCTTTGGGGGTGATATAAAGGAGATTCATCTTTGGCTAGAAGACAATGATTTCAAAACACTATTATATCAACAAGGGTAACTATGGGGCACAATGTTGGACTTTATTAACAATTTATGTTATAGTTGGAAAAACATGTTGTTAAAAAACGTTATTATATCATAGACAACTAGACTACGCTAGTATTGGATCTTATGCACATAAATGAAGGTAATATAGGAGAAAAAATTGCTTAATGGGCTATCAGAAACCTTTGTAATACGAACAAGTTGGAAGACACTTTGGTGCTTCCATACAATGAGCAGAGCCACTGGTCTCTTTTCATTTTAGAGTGCCACCACACATTACATTTTTACTCTATTCCTCGATATCATAGCTCCTGGAAGGCAAATCAATTTGTGAAATGTGCAACATTCAAGTGGTCTTATGCAAAAAACATACAACACAATTCTAACAAGTGGGTGGTTATTGGCATCAGGCCAATTGTACATGTCCCATTGCCCCCATAGAATGGAACATGGGAATGTGGATACCTAGTTGTAGAATATTTTAATCGGTACTTGGACAAGTGTGGCAATAAAGAATAATGTCCTAGTGTGGAAATGAGTCCTAAAACTTACTACCATCATATTCTCACATCTATATCAAAGTTGTTTCAACATTATATTCTACTTCCACATGGTTTAACCTTTGGGACCAAAGCATAATGTGTATCTTTGGATTTCTATGTTTCAATGGGGTTTGTGGCTTCCATGTTTATAATTTTTTAGTAAACTACATGTTTCTTTCATGTTCTAGTATAAAGTTTATGTTTCTTTGTCAAGGCCATGTTTAAAAAATATGGCCATGTTTCATGTCATGGGATACATTTTTGTATCAAGGCCATGTTTCAATATCCATGTTTATGTATCAAGTGTTTGTTTTTATATCGAGTCGATCTTTCAAGTCAAAGGGATGTTTTAATTGATTATTTCTTGTGTATATTAAGGTTTATTCTTTGTTTCTAGGGTTATATGTTTATGTGTCTCTATGTTTCATAAATTCCATCCATTTGAAAGACATTCATCCAAAAATTCAATTGTCTTTTTGTAGGTTTTTATGTTTTGTGTCTTCTACTTTTAACATGTGTCACATTTTCATTGGTTCTACTTTTTCTATGTTTTATGTTCTTGGGCTATTTTTAAGACTTTTTCATTTTTTTTCTTGCAAATTAGTTGGGAGGCACCTCAAGTGAAGCACCTTCAAATGAAAGTGTTCAAAGCATTACAACAAGAGTCGATTTGCCCAAGCCCAGGTTGCATGCCTCCTTATCGCCTTAGACGAAAATTTGATTTTGATGACAACACTATTATTGTTTCAGAAGTAGCATCAAGGAAAATAAACTTTATACTACAGGATATGAGGGCTAGTAGCATTAGTGAAAAAATGTCAAAGAACCCACCTAGAGATGAAAAGACCAAGAGTAGGGTATAGAAACGGCCACTTGTAGAGGACATGAAAAGTACAACTATACAAAAGAAATCCCAAGTATCAGCCTTAAAAAAACAAGGACAAGAGTTAACTCAAAACTAGCAAATGCCCCATTAAGGAGATAACATGTAAAATAGATTCAGGAAAGCGTGAAATATCATCATTTGGTTTCAAAACCCATACTACAAAATAAAATGTTGTTGTATCTTGTATTTCTTGTTTATTTCAAGTTATTGAAACTTGTTTTTCATGTTTTTAGCATTGTTTTGACTTAGGGGGATTCGTTTCAATTTGTAACTAGCATTTGGTGATGGCATTATATCGCGAAACACTTTAATCACCTTGAATGTGTCTATCTTTGACGGGAGACGATAGAATATGAAATGTTGTCTTTGATACAAGATCAAATAATGTTGGTGACATATTTTTCCTAAGCTTTTGTAAATATTCTGAAATTATGTTTCTATCATATGTTTCTAGTATTATGTTTCGATTAATTCATTTATTTTAGATAGTTTGTATGTAAAACATACGTTATTTTTAAAGGGAAAATATTATATTTCGTAATATCTATTTAGGAAATCTCAGAATTCAAGTTTTGGTTTCAATTTTAGTTTTGTGAATGCTTATGAATTTATTATGTTTCGGCATTTTGTTACTCTTTATGATTTTTTATATGTTTTGACAAATTTCTTATCTTTATGAAATTTATGTTTAGGTGAATATTCCATTTTAGTTATGTTTCGAAGGATTTAGAATGCTTCAAGGTGTTACTTTTGAAGTTTTTGTTTCATGATAGCCAGCACATGCTGAAATTACTCATATTTTTGTGTATAGACATGATTAATATTCAGAAATTGTTTTAGTTTTAACGAAATTTTGGAATTTCAATTTCAATTTCGGTTTTAGTTTCATGAGTACTTATGAATTTATTATGATTCTGCATTTTGTTTTGTTTATTTGATTTTGCTATGTTTTGACAAATTTCTTATGTTTTTAAAATTTTCTTATGTTTCTTAAAATTATTTTTGGTGAAAGTCCCATGTTAAATATGTTTCAGAGGATTTAATATGTTTCAATATGTTGCTTCCAAAGGTTTTCTTTTTTTGATAATGCCAACACATGTTCAGGTTACTCATATGTGTATAGATGTAAATAATACTCAAAAGATGTTTTAGATTTCAGGAAATCTCGGAGTTTAGGTTTTAGTTTCGATTTCGTTTTCAAGACTGCTTTCGAATTTGTTAGGATTTTCCTATGTTTCGAGAACTTTCTTATGTTTCTATGAATTTAATATGTTTCAATAAATTTCTTACATTCTTGAAAACTTAATATGTTTCAATGTCCTGCTTTCGAAGTTTTTGTTTATTAATACCCAACACATGGTCATGTTATGAATATTTATGTGTCTAGATGCAAAGGTGATCATAAGGCCAAAATGCATTATATTTAATGCTAATGATAGCTAAAAATTAACTTTCTTGAAACCTAAAAGAACCCTAATCTATCAAGTGCATGTCCCTAAATACATTTGATGAGTATATTTATGACAATGTTTACAACTCATTTGATAAGGGGTGAGTGATTGTGGGAGTGTAGTAACTAACCTACTTCTCATTTGCCACTTTCATGTTGTTGTTTTCTAATTTCAAATGGTGGTTTCAATGGACTTTGATCAGCTTCCAATTGGAAAAACATGGGATTTGTTGTCAAGGTTATATTTGGATTTGAATACAAAGTGTTTGTAAGGGATTCAACACACAATGCAACATCCGTATTTCAGAGTTTTTACACGCAAGGAGTGAATATGGACAGTTGATTTCAAATTTGGTGCACACAAAATGGAAACAACATACATACCTTCAAACCAAATGTAAGATTTTATTGAAGGAGAGGAACAACGTAGCAATGCAAATTGCAAGTTCACATGTTAACAATTATGAAAAAATGAAAGATGGAAATTATTCTATCCACGTTGGGATAATTATTTGGAATTTTCCAAGTTTTGAATATTGAACACCAATCAACCTTCTTGGAGTCACTTGTTTTTTTAGAATCCCATTTTCTTGTACAACATTAAATTCGCCAAAATTTGAATTTTTTTTTAAATTGTTGAATTGTATGTATAATTGCAGTTTTGGCTTGGAAAATGAGATAAATCGTTTGTTGATGATAACAAAGGACATGGTTTTCAAAAAGAAGCCTTTCAATAAAAAGAGGTAAAACGATCCAGAAAGGAAAATAAAAAACTTGCATTACAATCAAAAGTAATGGAGGTTCCTAGAAAAAAGGTTACCAATGTGTTTTTACCATCAAAACATTATATCTTCTCCCTTCAATTTCAGAGATATGTTACAACGAGAAGGGGCACATCACTGCTACAAGAGGTCTTTGCCATGGGAATGTCCTCTAGGGGGACAAAACTACATTTGCTGCACATGTTTCCGCAGCCTTAAAGGCCTTCATACTTGACAATTTACAATTGGGGCTTTCTGTTTCACAAGTGATGGCAAAACATCATAAAAATGTGTAAAAACTTGTAGAAACCAACGAGAACCTGACAAGAGACACCTTTCTATGTGAACAAAACATTCGAAACATAGCCGAAAAGTTAACAAAAGGAAACATATAAGAAACATGAGAACGATGCTAAAAGTGTTCACATGTGGGCTCAAAAGAACCCTAACATTTTGTTTTATTATCAAGAATCTAGAATTGAAGTTGGTGGAGAGCTATCAAGGAGTAATATCCCATTCATAATCAAAGTTCAAACTCCCTAACAGGTAGTGATGATGTAACAATATGGTCATGATAATGTGATTGCAATTGATGTTAGCTTTGGAACAAACGAAAACAAAGTAAATTCTCTCATTGTAACTTATGTTGTAAAGCCTAAGAAACCTCCAAAACATACTGAAATACTATCATTATATGCTGACACATGCTAAAAGTTGTTTATGCTCATAATAATTTCCATTATACACATTGATGGTGTGTGACAAGTGGAGGAATGGTTGTCTAGTTACGTACATAATCACATCTTGTAGTAAGCAAAATGACATATCCAAATGGATGGATGCTATCAATTGAATCATGCAAGAATCAAAACCAGATTGGAAACCAAATGCCTTCATTGTTGATGATGCTAATGTGGAAATCAATAGTCTAAGGTAACATTTGAATTCTATTGTCATTCCATATAGCTTGGGTGCACAATATTTGATTTAAATCTATGTTTCAAATGGAAAGCTTTTTATGTTTCAAAATTACCTTGACATGGATATATTTCATCTTTTGAAGATTAATTCATTTTACGATCCCTAACGCTAAATTCCTTCAATGGTTTATGTTTCAAGTGGGTTTCAGTGGTTGAACTATGTTTCAATAGTTTATGTTTCGAGTGGGTTTTTTTGGTCAAACTAGATTCGAGTGGTTTATGTGTCAAATGAGGTTCAATGGTCGAACTAAGTTTCAATAGTTTATGTTTCAAAGTGATTTCGACATGTATATGCTTCATGTTTTGGAGATTATTTCATTCTTTGGTCCAAAACTTTAAATTCCTTAAGTGGTTTATGTTTCAAGTGGGTTTTTTTGGTCAAACTTGGTTTTAGTTGTTTATGTTTTGAGTGGGGTTTGGTGGTCGAACTAGGTTTCAGTGGTTTATGTTTCAATGGATTATATCGTGAACTTCAAGCCGAAACTTAGGTGGACTTAATGTGGTGTGTGCACAATGACCTTGGTGAACTAAATGCAATTTATCTGAAATAATTACCTATGTTTTGGAAATTATTGTATCATGTTTTTAATGCCTTCTTTGATTGCAAGAAAGTATGGCCAAACACAAAGATATTTTTGTGCGTTTGGCATGTAAAAAGAGCTTGGCAAAAATAAGTGTGCATTAAAATTAGGGATGTGGTAGTCCAAACAAAGGTTTTAAAGAATATGGGGGATATCATGCATGATACAACACATCTAGATGGAAAAATTCCTCTAGAGTTCACGAAAGAAGAGTTGTTAAAACTTATGGAAATAATTCCAGATGTTCAAGCATTTTGCTCATATGTTATTTCGGAGTGGGTGCCAAAATGCAAAATGTGGGTGATGGGGAATTGGAATCTCCATATGCCAGCCATGATAATAATGTTGCCACTGAAAGCTACCATGCAAACCTAAAAGCAACATTGAAAGTTTCAAAGTGACGACTTTTTGAAAGACAGGTGGATTGGTGTCCACCAGTTAATTGGAGATATTTTGTCACATTATTGGTATTAGAGTTTGAGAAAGAATTGGGGGTTTGTCCGAAACAAAAAGCAGGAACGATTTGTTGTTAAAGTCATTCTTCGTGCAAAATATATACCAAATAGTTGTGTGACTTTTCTAAAGGATGATTGTGGATATGTAATTGTCACTTCTTTGAAACATCAAGATGTGAATTACAAGTTCTACAACCCGAAATCTAAGTGGGCCTATTGTGATTGTTTCCAATTTTAAAAGGGAAACATATGTAAACATCAAATTAAAGTATTAATGTTCCTTCACCCTGATCTAACAAAAGAAACAATTGCAAGTTATTACGACTTGCTGAATGGAACTTTGAATGGTGAGTTGAATAGGATGCTCATTCCTTGCCCAATTCTCACACCTTGTTCGCAATAGACACTAGGAACAAGTCTAGTTCCCTAGAGGACCAAAGACCTTGCGAAAAATATTTGTGATGTCATCTTCAAACTAGTTTCGAACGCTACTAAAAACAATATGCTCATGCAACATTTATTGGTTGATTTGGAGCAAGTAATTAAAAGGCAACATATAGTATTGGCAAAATTACAAAGTGGGTTTGTGCACCTGATACAAGCAATGAAATTCTAGCAATTGAACAATGGTCACAAGATGTGCTTAAAACACCTACATGATTTCCTTAACCATAGTGATGCACCTCAAAACATTAAATCTAAAAGGAAATTAAACCTAAACTTAGTGACTTGAAATTTAAATGCTTCACAATTCAACATGTTTCAGATTCTTTTACAAATGAGGAGTTTCTAGACAAGTTTTTTCTTGGCTATTATTAAAACCAAATTTCATGTTTTTACAACTCACCAACAATTTTCAAAAAAATTAAATACATTTTTTAGGTGTATATTTGTCTTTTATGGATGGTAATATATGTCATTTCGGGTGTTTCTGACTCTATGTTTCTATGTGTATTTTTCTTAGTCTATGATTCTATCTCTATGTTTCTAAGACTCATGCTTCTAATATGATTTTCATAACATTTTGTCTTTTGTGTGGGGCATATTTATGTTTCAACTGCTATGGGCTCTACAAGGTCATGTTTTTTAATTTCACAACGAGTTTTTACACTCAAAAGTCCATGTTTTGAAAGATCATGTTCTTGTGTATATTCCTTTTCCTTTCATCTTTATGTTTTGTTCATGTTTTGTTGTTTTTTATTATTAGGTTTAATTTTGATAAGCATGTTTCTATGATGTTTTGTAAGATATTTTCCATCAATTATAAGCGATGCCTTTGCAATATTGCAAACAAACAATGTCGTGTTTAAAAACATGATGGTTGAAGACTAATGTTATTTATTATTGAACATTCATTAGTTTTGGTAATGTGATCTAGGTTTTTAGGTTTCTATCATGTTTCATATGAGATTTTCCATACCTTTGATCCACAACACAATGTGTCATGTGTTCCCAACATTATTGTAAGTTTTGGACTTTATTTTTTGTTGCATGCTTCTCAAACCCAACGAGCACCCACTTGTTCCAAGAGATTGTGGTTAAAAACTAATGTATAAAGAGATTGTCCCAATATGGTTTTAGAGAACAATGTTTTTATTTTTATTTTATTTTTTCTTGTTTGGAAGGTTTGATATTTTTGCAATTTTGAAAAGATGTTTCTTCATGTTTTTGTCATGTTTCTTTCACGTTCCATAAAAGTTTGTTACAAGCTTCTTACAAGTTTCTTCCATGTTTCTTTCATGTTTCTTCCATGTTCCTCCAGTTTTGTATAACAAGTTTCTACATTTTTTTCGTTCATGTTTCCAATATTATGATGTTTTGTAAGCTGTGAAACAAGGTTTAAAGTGTCCTAATAAAGTTTTTACCATGTTGTTACCATGTTTTAGAGGTTTCGGAACATGTTTATTCAATTATTTTTTCATATTCCAAAGGTATGTTCTAGATGATATTTTGAATCAATACAACAAAGTCATTGATGTAACCAAGTTGCAATGCTACACCCAATGTTCGAGGGTAATTTGAAGTTAACCTTCAAATTGTTCAGGAACACCCAAGTGTTGTGGGAAAAACATTACAATAGGATAACATGACTTCATTCAACAAAAATTTGTTTGAAATAATGGTCAATAGATAGTAAATGGATGTTTGAAAGCGATGTATGGAAGGACCATATCATTTCCTTCAAACATCCACCTACCTTCTATCAATCACTATAGAGTTTTTCCAATAGAGAACCAGAAACATAAAGACCTATGTATAGAAAATTATTTAACCACATGGGTTAAAACCTGAAGCAAATGGTATTTGAAATTTTCCATTCAACTAGATAGTCAAAACTTGTTTATAGAAATTAAAAAATAGTATGAACCCTGAGCCAAGCGCTATTTGAAAACTACTAATCACTGGATAGTTGAAACATGTGTACAAAAATTTAAAACTTACAAAGATTTTGAAACATGTAACTGGAACATCTTTATAATGTAATTTGTCATGTTCCGAGTGGTACATTCCATCAAATCACTTCAAGTGGATTGTTGCAATTTTTTTTTAAAAAAACCAAAAAAATCAGAAACCTAAATAATAAGGGAAATGATCAAATAAAGAACAAAAAGACAAAAATAAACAACAAGACAATGCAAACCCAACAACGCAGGAAATGAACATGATACAAGTGGATTGTTGCAAAGAAGTGTTTATAGAAACAAAAAAAATAGAAACCCAGACAACAAGCGAGAATCGAACAAGTAGAGAACAAGAAAACAATAACAAAAAACAAAACAACTCAAACCAAAATAAACAACACGAGAAATGAACACAATACAAGTGGATTGTTGCAAAGAAGTGTTTATAGAAACAAAAAAAATAGAAACCCAGACAACAAGCGAGAATCAAACAAGTAGAGAACAAGAAGACAACAACAAAAAACAAAACAACTCAAACCAAAATAAACAACACGAAAAATGAACACAATACAAGTGGATTGTTGCAAAGAAGTGTTTATAGAAACAAAAAAAATAGAAACCCAAACAACAAGCGAGAATCGAACAAGTAGAGAACAAGAAGACAACAACAAAAAAAAAACAACTCAAACCAAAATAAACAACACGAGAAATGAACACAATACAAGTGGATTGTTGCAAAGAAATGTTTACAAATTTTTTTAAAAATGGAAACCTAAACAACAAATGGGAATCAAACAAATAGAGAATGAAAACACAACAATAAAGAACAAAACAATGCAAATTGAAACAAACAATGCGAAAAATGGACATGATAGAAGAAATAAACCCATCCTCTTTACGAGCAAATATTCGGTGTGCAACTTCTCAACCTTTGACACAACATGTGTCAATTACCAGAAACAATGTAGAAACAAATATCTACCTACATACATCAAGAAGCTTCAATAAGGTTAAACAAGACTTGTCATTAGTTCCTAAAATTGTTCATGCATAATACTATTATGTTTCGAATGGAAAAATGAAAATGAACAAAATTACCAATAAGAGATGTGGGTAATGTGATGATGATCTAATGTGGGTGAAAAGATAGAGCTTGTGTAGTGCCACCATGAGCTCTTTTTATTATCAAAACCCTAACTAAATCTCTAATGGGTGAACATTGATGAAGATGTTAGAGTTTGGTAGAAAAATACACAACAACAATGCAATTGAAAAAAGGTCTAAAGCGTCATGGATGGGTCATGGGGCATGGATGGGGATCACATGAAGGAACATGAAAAATGGGCGGATGAGGTTGAAACATAGCTTGTGAAAATGTTTTGGTGGGATATGTTTTAGGGGCTTCAGCTGCCCAAGCATCAAAACACATGTTGAGCCGCTCGTCGAAACTTGACATGTTTCGATGAGTTTGGTAAGTTTTGAGGCTCATGTTTCGTGGTGCACGATTTTAGACTGGTGAAAACGAATGCCAAACCACCACCTAAACACAACATGTTTTTGTGTTGGTTTGTTTTGAGGCCCCCACTACCTGTGCTTGAAAACCCATGCCGAGTCGCTTCGAAGCAAACAACACATTTACTACTTGTTGCTGCAATGATGTCAGGGCCCCAAATCCAGCCCTTATTTCATCAATGCCCTCCATCGCGGGCTGTTACCCAGAATTCTGACCCATTCCTATTGAATTCTTTTATCCAAAGTCTGACTAACCTAAGAAACCCCCTGAAATCAAAAAGTTTTTAGCCAAAAAAAATTCAAAAATTCAAATTGTTTTGAAATTTGCACCTTTTATGAACTCATGCAGAATTTTGTGAAAACTGGCTAGTACCTATTTTGTAGATATAGGCTACTAATTAGATTTGACAGGGAAAAGAAAAATGAAAAAATTTTGGGGGACGAAGAAGGGGCAGCCACTTTTCGGGCAGAAAATAATAACAGCCACTTCTCGGGCAGAAAACAGGGCAGGGCCTTCGGGCAAGCGTTGGGCCTGAGCCCCGCGCGCGCGCCGCTCTCTCATCTGGTTCTCGCTGGTGCGAAATTCTGCGGAACCGAAATCCATCGTCCGTGCGTGCACACATCCTCGTTTGTTATTCCGTTTTGCATTCTGTTTGTCTAGATGTCAGTGAAATCTGCGCAAAATTTCTCGCGGAACACATGTTGGAACGTAAAGTTTGAGCGGAAATTCTGCGGAAGATTAATTGCAGCCTAAATCCTTCGTCTGTGCGTGCACACATCCTCCCTCGTTTGTTCTTCCGGGTTTTTGTCATTAGTAATAGCAGATTTACAGACACCACATTGGTAGGACACACACAGAGGCACGCACATAAAACAAGTCCGCAAAGGAGGAGAAGGAAGGAGACCAAGATGAGGGAGGGAGAGGTGGAGAAGCTCAGGGCCGTGGTCAGGGATTGCTTAGGCAAGCATTTGTACTCTTCTGCCATCTTTTTCGCGGATAAACTCGCCACTTTGGCTGGCAATGCTACTCAAGACCTCTACATGCAGGTTCTTACACTCTCGACATCTTTCAATCGGCTTAGCGATTTCTGATCAGAAGCTTTCGGAATAGTTTCTCTCTTTCGAGATGTTTTCCTTTCCCCTCAGTTTCTTAATTCGTAAATGAAGCAGGAAAATCTGACTACTGCAATGTCGCAATGCTGGTCTGAAGAAACTGCCAAGTTGCCAAAACCCTAGCTGACAGGACCAGGTTGTTTTAACCTAAGACTGCTTGAGCACAGTTGTCCTGCTGTTTACAAGAACTTCTTCTTTGCAATAACATCTGCCTTGCTTGCCATGAAGCTCTCTCTGTTTTGGTTATCATTGAAGTTGCTTTCTCTAGGGTTTAGGGTTTAGGGTTTAGGGTTTATGTGAATTGATAGGTAGAAGTTGTGGACTTTCACTGTGGGATGGAGCTGCTTTCCCCTGGAAAAAGCAAGTACTGTTGTGGGGGACTAAATTGTCAAGAAAGGAGTTTGCAATTTCTTCTGCCAAGGAGTCAGAGTGGGCATGGCATGAGCCGTTTGTGTCTATTTCTTTCTGATCAACAAAGATGATCTGTAGAATTTGTAGGATCCTGAAGTTATTGCTTGTTGGTCCTGTAGAGGTCAACTATTGTTGGCACTATTTAATCTGCTGGGGTGTATTTGGGCTTGTGGTCTTAGGTTTTCTGTTTAGCATTGTCTTCTAGGTGCTTTATGCAGATACAAAGCTGTGGTGGTTTCAGGCACAGGCCCTGTATCTGGGTAAGCAATATCGAAGAGCACTGCATCTACTGCGGCGGCATCACTTGGTATCTGCTGATTTGCGTTTTCGGTATCTGGCAGCAAAATGTCTGGTACATTCTCATATATGCCATTCCAACTTTTGTTTGTTACAACAGTTCTCTATCCCGACATCATGTCTCTCTGTGTCTTAGCATGAGTCTGGGCTGACAAGGAGACAGCAAGTGAAGTCTACTCGATGCATAGAAATTCTCTGCTCCTCTTTTTATTGGCTCGTGATTGGCTCAAGCAGCAAGACACTTGGAGGATATTTTCTCCCAGAAACCATCTTGTTGCCTCATCTATAGTTTACAACAGATCCTGGTTTAGACAATGTGCTTGGACTGCCTCTGGTACTCAGCTGAATAGATGACACTGGCTTAGACAGTGCACTTGGACTGCCTTCGATACTCAGTTGTGTAGATGCTGCTAGCTTTTGTAATGTAGTTTTGTATGTTGACATAGGAGGAGGTGAAAGAGTGGGACGAATGTTTGGCCATGCTCGGGGATGGAGAAGTTGATGAGGAAGGGAATGTGCAAATGACTGATGACCAAGACACAGAGTTTCTGGACAGAGATGTAGAGGAAAGGGAAATAAATGTGAGCTTGAAAGTTCTGCCTGTATGTGCAGTCATTTTCTTGTTTACAGAATGCAATCAACTGTGCTTCCTGCTTGTATTCTTGCTTCTTTCTTGGAGATTGCTTTGGTTTTTTGGTTATGGTCTCATAACAGTATATCAGTATGTTACTGGAACTGACACAATGTGCTTACCAGATTGGAGCTGCGATATGCTTGTTGCGAGGCCGAGCTTTTGAGGCCTTAGAAAATCGTGCTCGTGCTCTTCGATGGTAAGCATTAAACAGTGCTGAATCAATGGGTCAATTGGTGGTGACAGAATCAGTTTGAAGCATTTCTAGCAAGTAAGTTCAGAATACTGTGGTTGGTCTATTTCCCCAACATTCTCTACCAGCATCCAAATGTGGTATGACCCTTGTGTTATTGGCAGGTTCAAAGCAGCATTGAAGGCAGATCCCTATTGCTATGAGGTACACTTAACTCCACAAGAGAATTGGTATGAGGCAACAAAAGGTTTCTGGTGTAGCAGTATATCTATGCCTCTCTCTATACATCACTTGGTTTTCTGAAGGTAGAATCTGTTCCCCCCAACATAAATTTGCCTCCTCCATCAGATCCAACATGGTCTAACTTGTGTGTGGGGATTTTGACTTGTGCAGGCGTTTGAGCATCTAGTAGACAATCATATGCTGACCAGCGATGAAGGTAGGCTCATGTAAGGTTACCACCCTCTTAAATACTTTTGATAACACCTTTGATTCTCTGTGCTTTAAATGAAGGGCAAGAGCTATGACTGTCTAATGCTTGTTTCTTGTTTTCTATATGTTTTGGCTCAATAGAAAGATCATGACATCTCCGAGAAGCCAAGAATACCCTATAAACATTAACAGTAACAATTTTTGGTGTCTTTTTCAGAAGCAAGCCTGTTATATTCACTAAAGTTCGATCCAGAGGATCACTGGCTATCATTATTGTATTCCTGCCGTGCCAAAAAGGTTGGTGCCTGGCATTAATCCTCAGTTGTCTCTTGCCAGTAAATTTGGGCATGAACATCAGCCATCTATACAGTTAATAGGGTGGGCTTGTTGAGCTAGATGTCAGTCCATGTTGAAGGTGCATCTTATCTAGAGATTAGAGTGGCAAAATCAGGAGCCACCTTTTTCGCAGAAGCAATTGTCTTTGCAGGAAGGGGACCTATGAGAAAGTTTTGTGAAGTTGTGGAGGCATCTGCAGCTCTTTTATATTAGATTAACTCAACAGGTTTAACCCTCTGTTATACTTGATTACTGATTGTGTTCAGTATGGGCAACTTGCTGCCATTGAATCCAAATTTGCGGAGCTGGAGAGGGAGCCTGATGAATCACAACTGGAAGATGATGGTGTGGGTTGCTCACTAAAGGACAACAACGATGTGGTGGCCTGTAGAGCTGACTTGTTGTATCACCGTGGGGAGTTTCAGCGTTGTTATGACACTACTAAAGCGTATGCATGAACCCATCAGAGACCGTACTTTTGTGCTGAACCTTGTGTAATTGGATAGTTGTTGGAGTTTGGCAGTAGCAGTTCTGAGTCCATCTTTTATGCCATATTTGATTATCTTGCTTATTGCTTGGATCTGTGTTGTATTCACATGTCCCTCTTTGCTCTCCTATGTTGGGATTGCCAATAAACAAAGAGATAGGGTGCAGGCTGCTGGAGAAGGATCCATATCATCTAACCTGCATGCCTTTGCATATCGGTGCTGCTTTGGAGCTTGGGCGTAAGAATGAGCTCTTTCTTAGAGCTCACAACTTAGTACAAGAATACCCAAACAAGTAAGAGTGCTACTTCATGCCAGATTTTCATTTGCATACCTTATACTTGGCCATTTGCATTTCACATGGTTCACAATGGTGGTTACAGAAGCTCTTCATTTCTATGTGGTTTCTGCTAATCTCCTGGGCCACTAAACTTGTGCCAAACCAGGAGCTAAATTTGTGCAGTGTCTCATGTTTTAAGGCTTCTGGTCACAAGCCTTCAGCAGGTGTTTCCTTCCTTTTAACTGTTTTGGGGTCACCAATATTGTGCTTCGTGCTTTGACTAGTAATGTCACCATACTGTGTGCAGAGCAATAGCATGGTTTGCTGTGGGGTGCTACTACTATTGCATTCGGCAGTTTGATCATGCACGCCGCTATTTCTGGTATGACTTCTTTTTGCTTTTTTGTTGCTGTTGGCTTTTACTTCAGAATATTTTCATTCATCTAAGTTCTTTCCAAACTTGAATACATGACTCCACCATCATGGAGTGGTAAAACATTGGAAGAGTCCTTCCCAGAATTATTCCAAAAAGTTGGACACAATATATCTCAAAGTTGGAAATTCTTTTAGGTTTGCACGAGTTATGTCAAGACTTCTGTAATTTTGGGGAATCATGTAATTATTCAGGTGGACATTCTAAGTAATTAACAAGCTTACAAAGAGCCAGAGGCGGTTGAGACTTTTCTGAACTTGTTGATGCTTGACAGTAGGAAATGATTTTGTGGTAGTTCCTTCTTGGAGTCATGGGTCATTGCAACTATAAGAGGGCCTGGCTGATATGCAAGTATCATGCAGCAAAGCAACAACTTTGGAGGGGTCTTTTGCACCAGCCTGGCTTGGTTTTGGCAATGCATATGCAGCACAGGATGAGAGTGACCAGGCTATGGCTGCATATCGAACAGCTGCCCGTCTCTTTGCAGGGTACTACATTGGCTTTGTTCTCTACTATTTATGGGTTCATAATGGGTTATGGCACATTCTGACTTTTCAGAATTTTTTTGAACTTTTGTGATGCAATTTGCTAATAGAAGTTGCCTTCATGATCACAGTAAGTGTGCATTGTCCACCCTAACATTCTTCAGGATTTTCTGATTGGGGATGTTAATTCTTTCTTGGTCAGTAAAACTGCTCCCCAAGCAGAGCTAAAATGTCTTATTTGTGCTTCTTTGTATGCAGTTGCCATTTACCAGCTCTTTGCATTGGGATGGAGTATCTACGTACTAATAACCTCAATCTTGCTGAACAAGTATATCGATACTTTCTCACTGGCTTCAAGTTGTGTTCATGAATTGTTGTCTCTCTCCTTGTGGACAGACTGCAGCATCTGTGCCATTGTGCTCAGTGATTAAACTTACATACATGGGGTGCTGCAGTTCCTCATGCAGGCCAAATCCATCTGTTCAACTGATCCAGTTGTGTACAATGAATTGGGTGTGATGGCATTCCGCAATAAAGAGTAAGCTAATCAATTGGATCAGGAAAATAAGAGATCCAGATTGCCATTGGTTTTATGATCCCTCCATGTGGAACTGTAAATCTTTGGTAAATGATACAGCTGATATATCAGTGCAGTTGCCCTTGGATCTGTTTACCACTTTTCTGCATAGAATCCATTATGACCAATACATCATGAAATCTGTGATCACTGTTTTGAACTATTCTGAGAATTCCAGGATTTAGTTTGGACTTTGTATGTGCCAGCCTGTGAGTTTGCAATATCTTTGGTGGGCACCATGCTTTGTGAAAGTGTGCAACTTGATGTAAAGGAAATAGCCAGGATCCTCTCTTTCTATTCTCTGCAACTGACTCCACAAAGTTTCAATTTGGGATTGATTGTTGCAGTTATGAGGCAGCAGCACGCTGGCTCCGCAAGGCTCTCTCACTTGCACCTCCTCCCCTTACAGAAGCCTGGGAACCAACAGTTGTCAACTTGGCCCATACTCTACGCAAGCTCAAGTATGATATGTGTGATGTGTCTATTTTTTTGCCTCTGTATGCTTGTATGCTGAAAGTATCATATGTGTGATCTATCCCTTTGCTTGCCTCTGTATGCTTGTATGCAAGTCTTTGCCTCCAGTGTGCACCAGATTTGTGACTCAAATAACCAGTCTTCCACCTCTATGTCTAACAAGTGGATGATAATTGCAGGTCTTATGTGGAGGCGATAAGCATGTATGAGAAGGCACTTGCTCTATATCCCAAGGGTGCCTCCACATATGCTGCTCTTGGTTTCACTCACCATCTCCAGGTATTTTCATGCTCCTACTGATATCTATGTAGCAAGCACCTCAGTGCATAGCTATCAACCTTTTCTGCTGTTATTTGGTCCCTTCATTATTCTCAGCTGAAACAGGAGTCCCTCACAAGGCACAAAATGTACTTCCATTCATCAATGATGTGCTCCAATAATACATTCAAGGTGCAGTAGGCCCCTACCACTACCAGCTATGTAGGCCTCTGTATGCACAGATGCTTGCTATTGGAGGGGCAAGCTGAAATGAAATGGAGGTTGCCCTCATAACCTTGATGCAGTTTGATGAGGATACTTTTGACAAATTTTTCAGTAGCTATGCCCAAGTACTGACTGACATTGTGCCTGCGTCTTTGGATTGCTTCTGGATAGAGTAACAGAAACTTGGTGCAAATTATGTTTCATTGTTTACCCTGAATTTTGAGCAGATTGTTATATACCTATCCATGCCCTCTGTAGGGAGCTGATGAGGTTTGGGGAGTAACGGCATCTAGTCATTGCCATTTGTGATGAACATGATGGTATGACACTTTGTGACTGACAATCACAAGGTCGTGACCACATTCATTCGTGATCAGTTTGTTTTGGTTTGACCAGAACTGGCAGAATATTCGTCTGGTTACAGTACATGCTTTTGTGGACCTTTCTCTGCAATCAGATTGCTATTCTTTGCTTCAGCTTGCATTCTTTCCTTGCTGCTGTGTCTTGACTACTGTTATACCTTGTTGCAGGGCAGCACAGGCAAAGCCATTGACTTCTACCACAAGGTATGTTGGTTCTGAAGAGGGTTAGCTTTGCTCCTGAGAATCTGTTTCACTGAGTGATGTACAGTACAATGAAGCTAAAGAATTTGAGTCTTATCCATGTCCTTTTTTATTAGAACATTTGCCAAACCTTCCTTAGCATATATCCTGTTGCAGTGCTCAAAACAGCTAGAAAGTTTATTCCATTAAGAACATGACACATGGTAAATAGTTATAACAAGGGCCTCTCTATATTTCTCATGTCAGTTGGAGCTATCTTGGAAGTCACATCTAGTGGGTATGTCTTTTCTCTGGTCCATTTGTGAGTTAGGGCTGCAATATGTTCTTCTGCATTATTGCTAGGCTGTCCCTGATGAGGAGTATATGGTGACATGCAGGCTCTTGGATTGAAGTCAGATGACACTTTCACAGCTGAGATGCTAACAACAGCTCTAACAGAGGAGTGCACACGCCTCAGCTCAGCACCAGACTCTCAATTTTTTTCACTGGGTGTTGGCCTCCCTTAATCAAGAGGCACAGCAAATAGTGCCTTTTATTATCATTTGTTCTAGTTTTGGTTTGTTTGCTCTCTTGATGTTGGGTTGTGTCTTCTCTTCCTGTCCTTGCTCCTTCTAAACAGGTTGATAATACTGGCAATAACACTAAGGCAATATGAGTCTTAGGAGTAGTATCAAGATGCTAACCCAAATTCCACTACACTCAAATATCCACAAAATACAACATTCTCTTGATGACATACATACTGATAATGGTTGTAACAAAAGTTGAAATTTTCTTTTCAATACAACTTGGTGCAGGCTGTTCCATGTTTGGTCACTGCCTGTAGCTATGGGTCTAGAAATCAACAACCCATTTGGAACAATATGCCTATGCAAGTACATTGGAGGTTGAACCTGCCATAGATTCCAGGTTGAACATGCTCAGTTGGAAAGGCAAGAAAGAGCTAAAGTTTGAGTTTCTTTACAAGATGAAACTAATTGAATGGTAGTGGAACTTAGTACTTGAGCCTCTGAATGCTTGGAGGTTCTGATATTCAATGATCTAGTTCAGTGATTGTAATTTCTGCTCCTTCAAATCTTGATGTGCATTATTGCTTAGGGTCCTCTGAGTAAAGGTCCGAGCACCCTTATATACACCAATTCCCATTATCATGCACAAAAGAAAAAAGCATTACTTGCCTCCTTTGTGGGTATCAGTGGACATCTGGGTTTGATGGTCATGGAGATCAATAACAAAGGTCTGGAATTCTGCATCTGGAATTCAACCCAATGGGAGAAGAAATTATCACAGCAGCAATCTGCATTTTGTTTCCTGTTCCCACAACAGGGGAGATATATCTCAAACTCCAATTTGCCGGTTGTGTAATGGTGGAGATACTGGTCATCAATTTATACGTTAGGAGAGTTCATACAATCTGTAATTCAGCTCTTGTATTGGGTTGGCATTATGTAATGGGTCAGACATTATGTAATGGCGTTGGTAATGGGTCAGACAGAAGGAAAACGCACTGACTTCACTGATCATGAGAGCTCAATAGCACATAATTTCACATCATTTGAACAAAACAAAATACACAAACATGCTTAATCCAAAGAGGGATTGAAAACTGGAACAATGTGGCAACACTATTATAAAAGTGGACTGGACTCCCAAAAACTTATGTTACACGAGGAAGAAGTTTGACTTGTGTCCATAACCACCTTTGGCAGACCATGTCATGGTCAAAGGGCATGAAGCACTACCCATCACACCTTTTGTGATATCATGATTTGCTTAAGCTCTTAATGGACTCATTCAAACTCCAGGTCCAAGTACCAAGAGACTTATGCACACAGTTAACTCTCGAGTTCCATCAAGAGAGCTTGATGCAATGCCAAATGGATGCCATTGCTGGTAAGAAATTGGAGGCAGGTTGATATAAATGAAACTCAAGGAATTGCATTTCCTATTGAGGATGTGACAATGTTTTGGTTGTGGGATAAGATAATATTTGAGTGTGTTTTGTATAGGAGAAGGTTTTCATCTAAATCCTCAAAATCCAAAAGGTAATGGAAGGAAACCTTCCCCTACACAAAGACCTGGTTGATTTTTCTTTCCATTTAAAAGATTTCTTTTAGCTTTGTTGTTGGTTGTTGCTAGTTTTTTCTTCAAACTGTGTGTTCATTTGAAATCTGAATTTTTTTTTAAAAAATTAACTTCAATTTTTTTAATTTATAGTTGTAAAAACCAGAAATTAGTTTAATTCAATTTTAAAAAGAAAAAAAAGTCAAAAAAGAAAGAAAATAAAGGGAAAAAAAGTTATGTAAAAGAAAAGATTTTTTTTAAATGAGAAAAAGATGGATAAAAGAATTGTACCTTCCAAATTTCATAAGGTACAGTCAAAGAGTTGATGTACCTTCCGGATTTTGGAAGGTTTAATGAAAAATTTAGGGAAATAATTGTCCTAAATATACACTACAAAAAATCAACCAGGTCTTTACATATTATGCCAATTTGAATAACTCTGAAATACACAATGAAATGTTACTTGTGTGTTTACTTACTTCATCACTTCTATGCAATTGTGTGCCTCTAGACATCGATGGGTTGTTGTTTTACTTAGATGAATCATCTGCTTTAATCCTCAATGGTTTCTCTTTTCTTCTTTTTTGTTTGTTGCTTTTGGTTTCCTTTTATCTTTGTGTTCAACCCCTTTTCTCCTCATTTTCTTGGCCATATGTTGATTACAATGTCCCATCTGCTCCCCCTGCCCATTAATTTGGTAGATTGTGGCTCCTTAAAAGTTTTTGGGCAAGAAATGAAGTGAAGGATATATCATGGTTGAAGCTCACCTCCATATCATGGGTCCGGTTGCTTGGTTCATCACAAAAAGTAGCAGTTTTAAAACTTTTGGACATGTTTAAAATAGAAGGATAAAATTATGGTGAGAATGATTCATTGGAATTGGTTTTGGTTAGACAACTTTAAGTTCCAAAAACCAACTTATGAATGTGTAGTCCTTGGCTAAAAGTTAGGCACAACAAATTGAGAGCATCTTTTTAAAAAATTATTAAATGATAAGTTAAAACTCATCTTGAAAACACATTCCTTGTATATGCTATTGAAGTTAGGATTAAGGATAAATATTAAAGCTTGTTTTGAGATCTTGTACCTTATACATTTTGCTTACTAATGTACTAAAAAAGTAGAAAAAACACTCAAAAACCCCCAACAAAAGCCTTAAAATGCATTTTGCCAAGTTTGTACACATTTCACTCATTTTGAAATAAATTTTAAATTTGAACAATGTTGTGTTTCCTTTTAAAGAGAACCTCTAGTTGCAAATTTGACATTTTATTTTATTTTTGGGAGGTTCTCCAAATGTGGGTTTAAGGATGGTTCTTTCAATTTTTAAACCTTTTGGTTTTGATTAGGGTAGATATTTCAAATTCAAGAATATATGAACCTAGGTCAAATATTAGGATCAATTGCATGTACACATTACACATTCCCCAATGCTAAAAATAATGTATGATTGTAAAGTAAAGCACCCCCCCCTAAAGGACTTCACTATTTTGAACCCATGTGAAAGTGAAATCGGTGAAAGCTTGTGAAATAATGAAATCCCTTAATTAAAACTAGTATTTAAATATAACACACTTGTCTTTTCTTTTTAAAAATCACCTAGTCTACCTAAAGAACCTAATATTATATTCATGAATGTTTTTGAAGATTTCAATATCACAAATTTTCAACATCATGAAATTTCAATAAAATTTGTGCGAAAATCATAAAACAATATGTTTGTCCAAAATTTGTAAATTTCAAAATGTAAAAATAGCATAAAAGCAAATGTATTTTTTTATTTCTATGCAAATGTATTGTTTTTTCTGTTTATGATGTCTTGATTGAAAATATGTATGATTTATATTTTAATTAAATTCATATAATTATCATGATATAATTTTATATAGAATTATATAATTTAAATGTATTAAACATGAACATTCATGTATAACATTCAAAAAACAATGTTTCATTTGTTTGAATATTCAAAATATTTTAATAACAAAAAATTCATGCAACTTTTGTATGAGCTTATGTAAATCAAATTTTACACAAAATTTGTACAAACTTTTGAAACTTGATAAATTTGTGATGTAATTTGATTCTACATCACAATAACCTAACCCTAAACCCTCACATTTAACATTGCTAACCATACACCCTCACAAAACTGACCTGAACAAGATTAAAAGGTTTTTATTCTCCCTTGAAAAGAAATTATTTTACATTTTCACATAATTTCACCATTAGTTTTAATAATTTCTTTTTTTTCTGTTTTCAACCCCTTTAAAAAAATCATATCCCATATTCTATAACCTTGATGGAAGTTATGGAATAAGAAAGAGGCAACTAGCTACCAGAAATAACTGAGTGTAATGAAAATTAAAGTTGTGCTCTTTTCATCCATGAAGAGAGCAGCTATGACCTTGTCCCTTTGTGCTAATGAGTAGGTCACTAATGAAAGGAAGGTTGAAGGTTATGGCTTATAACTGATGACCTGATAGCCAATCAGAGCATCAAGATTCTCATTAGGGTCAGAAATGAACAGTAAGAACTACACAGAGTTTTGGACTTTTTACAAGGTTGACAAAACTGGGAAGAAGGAACGACACAAAAGAGACGAACTAAAACAAAGAAACAATAAAATGAAGGGAGTGCAAACAAAAGTAGCAGTTCATGTGCCCAGAAACAACCATAGACATCTCCGGACCTGTCCTTCCCCTATGCTTGCAATCCAAGTGTTCTCTCAATGTGTGCGTTCTAAGTTCTCACACACACTTGATCCACAAGCTGACCTTGTTCACCTTGAATCCCCCCTTTCTAAAAACATATCACACCAAAGAGAAAGAAGGGTGAATCTTCAAAGATCCCAATTCCATAAACATCTATCTTTAAACTAAGAACTTTGGTTGGGAAATGCAAAATTTCCCATCAATAACCTTACCTTCTCAGATACGATGTACAGAAGTCTCCTGCATAAACAAACAAGATATTTCCCCTTTTTAAGCCCTGTGGGTATCTAACAACCCAGGTGACTGGGAACTGACATTAGACCTAGGGTGAAATGCGGTGAAATGCAACCTTCTGCCTCATATGTGACTTAGCAATGAACTAAAAACCTTTTTTCCTTATAAAAAGAACAGTTATTTTATGTCTGGGAACAGGGGTGAAGAGGCCCTTACTCTATTGTGTCAACCTTGCATCTGCCCTACTGATACAATCCCTCCTCCACTTTTGATGTGTTTGTGGTGATTTCGTACCCACATAAATGGCAAGGCCCCCTCACTTGACAAGCAATCCCCTCCTCCCCCTCCCAATTTTTTTGGACTTCTAACACAGAGCCTAAATCTCAGTTCCAGCGAATGGACCCCTTCCTCTTTGGGGGTCACACCATTTGCAACCACCCAATGCTTACTCTTTTTAAACCCTTCTCTTTTCATGTGTTTGTTGTCCTAAAACAACACAACAAACACCATACATTCCAAGCACCCCCACACAAAACACAAAAAGAGAACCTCACCCCCGCCCCCCCCCAGTTGTGAATGTGCAACTCAGTTCTAAAAAAGAGCTCCAAGCCACTAGAAAACCACCATCACTTGGAAAGAATTTGCCATCTGTACACTAAACAAAGGTCATCAATAATTTACAAACTACAGAGACCATGGGAGCATTGACCACATGCATGTTGTCATCACAGGTATGATTAAGCTAGTAGTGAATCGGTATGTTGAGATTTGAATCTAGCGCCAATACTGAGCCCACCGATGTATGGTCTCCACCACTTGCGGAAACAGTGCACTCACACTGTCATTAATCAAAGACTGGAAGAACTGCACTGCTTCTTCATCATCCAGGTCTAGTCGGAATTTCTCTTGCAACTGCAGGAATATATCCAGAAAAGAGGTTGGTACAACTGTAACAATGCCATAACTGCTATCCCTGCAGTCATACCCTGAAACAAGCTAAATTACAACTTCCAATTTTTTGTCACAAAGAATGTCGTACACACCTTAAGGATGCCCTTTTCAGGGTCTGAGGCTATGTCTGGAATATTTGCTCCCGCCATCAAATGGAAGAGATTGAGGATGAGGTTGCTTGATTTCCTCAGAATATTGTATGCCTCACAGCAATAGGACTTGAACTTCCCATAGTGCTGACTATACATGGGTATACAGCCCAGGCCATACCAGGAGGAAGAGCGAATCAGAAATGCCACTTTTTATAGAGGAAGTGAGGAGCATAAAGTGTAACAATGTTCATGCTCTTGAACTGGACTTAACAGTCTGTGCAGACAAAGTCACACTAAGAAATTTGGATTGAATATCTTGGGAAAGAGAGTGTACCTTTCTGCACCACCCATTGCTTCAACCATCTCCTTGCACAGTTTCATAGGAGGTGGGAAGGGCTTGGGATCACGCCCTAATATGAAACCAAAGTCTATATGGAAGAGACGCCCATCCTTTGTGAGAAGCAGATTATCCAAATGCCTATGGCCCATCAACCAAAAACTCTTGAGAGATGATTGATATGCAATGTCAATGTCTGCCAACCATGCCATTGAGCAGCAAAGTGTGATAGCACAATTAAATTTTTAATGAAAGCATAACTTGACATCAGATAACTATCAAGAGAAGAACTGTGCTAGCCATTGCAGTATGGCATCAGAACCAATGATGTTTGGTTGCAGCAAAGAAACAGTTGGTATGTGTACCCACCTGTCACCAACACCAAGGATGTACATAATTACACAGTAGCCTGCACAGCTTTTCACAAATGTTTCCAGACAGGCAGCAGTTATGCCAAATGGTCCCTCCTCATCAGGATGGAATTGATGGAAATAGCTCACAATTGTCTTGTGATCTGCCAAAACCTGCAGAAGTATAACACACAGTTCAGCCTAACATTGAATATTTGTGAACAAATGGTGAGAGCAGAGGAAACATACATATCCAATCAGCAAATGCTACTCCTGCACACAGATTCTCTTCATGGACAACAGGTATAAGCCTGTACTTGTGCAAGTGATATAGAAGGAACAAACTCCACCATGCCCTCATCTTGTGCAGTTGCCAGCACACGGTAGGGTGTGAGTTGCAGATCAAGGTTCTCCAGTTTAAGAAGCCTATCCATTAAAGACAACATTTGAATAACCTGCAATACCACCCACACCAATACACAGCAGTCAGTTGAATGAGTGATCAAACTGGCACCAGATGGAAAGAGGAAGAACACAGGAAGATTATTGCAGCTGAATAAACCACTGTGCTAGGAAATATATCCACATGTCCATTTGAGGACCACACACCAGCTGATCTTGCCGTAAATCATCCCCCTTCTTGAATATGATCTTGCACTTTCCACCACCTTCAGTTCTGAATGTAAGGCGAAGGGGATGCAGAGCACTCTTGAAAATGGATGATTCAGATGGAATGATTCCAGTAATCATGGTTCGAGGCTCCAAGGGAAGAGGTATAGGCTACAACAGGAAATAGCTTTGTATCAGTATGTGTGCTAAAAATGACAAGCATTTGTACTCATCACAGCACCAAGGAATATAATTCATTGTTCTCTCCAGCATTTACTTGCATAAAGAGTCGGAATAAAGGAAACATCAATTCACCTCATCAAAATAAGTTAGTTCACTTAGAAGACCAGAGAGAAGTTGTCGAAGCTTCTCAATCTTCTTCTGAGTTCCACCTCTCACATTCTTGACATCTCGCATGATGGTACAAATTTGTGCTGTTAGTTCTGTTTGATGGACCAAGCACTGCCATAGTTTCTCTCCCCCTTCATCTGCCTCTTTGCTTTCAAGCCTTGCCTGCAACATGGGCCAGATTACATGAGAGCCCAACATGAGGCAGCAACATGCCCAACAGAATTAGGACAATTAGGATCACATAAGGACCCATAACCTTTCAAGTCTCAAAGGCTATATTTCAATTGGTTCTGACTGAGGCAAACAGGCTCATGCCTGTGATTATAAAAAAGAAGACACAAGTTAAACAATTTCTGCTAAGAAGAGCATAAATCTTCAATTACCTTTGTCATGCTATCTTCAAAGATCTCATAGATGGAGTAAAACCTTTTTGCATAACCAGGGTCATGAAGCTCCACTGTTACATACCATCGGAGGAAGCTTGCAAGTTCAAGTTTTTGAGTAGCTGCATTTGCATAAGCATGGGTTAATTGGCCAGATGACTAAAGCTTCTGGCAACATAATAAGCATGTCCCCACTTCCCCAATGGCTAACACTATGTAAACTAAAGGGCCTGAATAAAAACTTCAATATCAGTGGAATCAAGGATTTTCTTTTGACTTTTAACAAACCAAGAACCCTTTTTGCATATACTGGTGATTAAGATCTAAATATCTGCAAACAATCAGTACGTCCAACAGAACATGGTGGACTCTACTGCAGGGTTGGGTTTTTCCTGCACTATGCAGTTATTGTTTGTCAACATATGGGAGGGTTAAATAATCCTACCTCTTTTAACAAGAAAGAATGCAAGTCGGGACTTGTCAGAACGTTCAAAGCGAAGAGCCTGAACTAGCTGGAGTAAGTAGCATTGTAGTTCTTCATCCTCTGCTCCCTCCAGCACTGTAACAGCATGTCCACGAACCTAGAAAACATTCTGGCTTCAGATAAGGAAGCAGAAACTGCTATCATCCCCGCAGTATATGTGTGCCACATATAGCAACCATCACTTGAAATGAACAATCCATCTTCACACTCTTTTTGGAATTGAGAAAGTCATGTAATATGTGCAAACAATCTTCTAGCCTTCTTCTAGACAGCCTAGTTCTCAAGACCACAAGACAATAGACAACCATTACCAAAGCTGACCCCGGCATCATCAACAACCAAAATCAGGATGAGGAGCATAAACATAGTGCAAATCAAATACCTCTTCACTCTCAAACACTGGGGAGAGAAGCTCCAGAGCATCCGCAATATCAATAGGTGCCCATCTTCTCATTAGGTCAACAGCTTGTTTTGCTTCCTGTGCAAATGCAGGTCAACATTTCTCCAAATGAACACACAAAAATCAGGCAGTAAATAGATATTCTGATATATAATCAAGTGATCCTTGCAATGTCATCTATTGTATCAAGTGATCCAAGAAAATGGTATTGAGAACATACTTGGGCATCTGTCCAGTCAACACAACGGAGGAACTTGGTAAGTGCGCGCTTTTCTAACATCAAAGAGAACCTAAACTTCCACAGGAGCTGTCTCTCCTCACCACTCAGACTTCGTGTTGGTGGATGGTTCAGAATCTTCTGTATCTCCCTGTAGTTTAGCACAACAATAACTCAATATTTTAAGATATTCATCATATATGTAGACCTCCAAAACATACAGATGGAGGTCAAAAGCAATTCAGCATTGGAACACAAGGCCTGTCCCATAATGCTCCATAAAAGTCTTTTATTTGTGCATAAATCTGACTGAATGGAGGCAAAGATAGAATAGAAAGAAATGCCAATACTTTCTCTCATTAATGTTGGGCTTCAAGTCACGGTCAATAACGACCCGTGTTACACTGCGGGCAAGCTTCAACTGCTTGTTCTCAGATGGGTTTTGCCGGCCAACTTCCGGGTCCCACACAGTTACAAGCTCATTGGAAGGAGATATGGGTGACTGCATTAACAAATTTGCCCCAAGTTCCTGCAATGAATGCACATTTGTCTGTTAACGATGAAACAGATATGTGGATAATATGAAACAAAAAATTGATTTTCATGCTCACAACATGCCAAGACCTTTGAGTGTGAACATAAAGTTTTGCCTGTCTTCCAATATACAAAGCAAAGTGTGTGCATTCAAATTCAGATTAGAGAACCTGAAATGCTACAGGATGCTCAAATGTGCGTAGATCGACAATTAGATGGAGATGAGTACTCCCATTGCGCTTGCTCTCTTCTTCCTTGATCCGTTCAATAGCCTTGAAAGTAAGGGAATCCAGCCATTCAATGTGTGCAACCTGCCCTCTCTCAAACTTATTCATGAGCTTTTCAAGGCGTTCCAACTCACCCCGTTCACGTTTGGGCACCTGAGACCTACTTCCCAGTCAGCCACTGTTTCTTGAAAGCAATGGTATTATCACAGCCATGGATTGCAAAATGTTTGCAAAACTTCTCAGAAAAACCTTGTCTGCATTTTTCTTGTATATACACAAAAGGTCTGGGCTCCTCACCCTGTACATAACAAATACCTTGCCAGGTGTACTTGTAGGCACAGAGCCATCAGCCTCTCTGCCACGCCACAAACGTAGCTTCTGCTTTCCTGTCTTCAACTGCTTCTTGCTGCTGAACAGGCCCAGTGTGGCACTACCAACAGCCACTTCTTGCCTTGGTGAGGAGACATCCCAGACCTGATAAACAAGGAGGGGAAAATCTTATCTTGAAAGTTGTCATCCACAATGAACAGCTATGATAAAGCTATTATTCCTAAGAGATTCAATACTCATTCAAATTCATACCAGATCCCAGGTTGGAAACAATGAGACCTTATCAAGATTTTCCAGCAACCAATTCCACAGATAAAGCCATTCATATGGTAACAGAAGCAGTTTTCAATCAATAGAAGTTAGACCAGAGCTTGTGTCAAGAACTCACCGTGAGTGCAAGCTGTGCATTTGCTGTCAAGTCACGATACTTGGCACTAAGTGTAATCAGTTCATTCCACCGAAATGGCTTCTCAATTGAAGCTAGCCTGCAGCAATCACAAGCCCAGATGCCCACAAACTATTCACATTATGCAACACAAGCACAATGTTCACAGAAAGAAGAAGAAGAAGAAGAATGATGTGAAGTTTGCCAATTAAGCACAACTGACTGTCTCTTCACCCCTAGGGTTACTGCCTCATTGTGGACATGGTCAATTCCTACCAATTATAACAAGTGCCTGACATTCACCAAGGTTTACCCCTAGGTACTCATGTCTCATCACGGTGACCTGTTTGACCAGCGGACCCACTAGAGCTGGGTTGGCTATTGTAAGACCTATCATGTCCTAGGGGTGAGTGAATCCACAACCACTGGCAAGGTGCCCAACCACTTGGGTTACCAGTTTCATGCTCATAGGATGAATAATAGTCTGCTTTTGGCCTAGTGTACAACTACCTCATTTGTTCACACACAAACAGAAATGCAAAGGTCTACTAGGTATTGCAGAACCTGGTTCGTGTTGGAAGGCCAAAGAGAACACCATCGATGTAAAGTGCACACTCCACATAAAGCTCTAGTGTTGAGTTCACTGTACCATTCGTGGTCTCTGGAGAAAGAGAAAGACGAGACAGGAGGGATCAAATTTAGATGCTTCATGGCTTAGAACACATAAAACATACTCAAAACAGCACATAATTAGGTCTTTGAATTTTTGGTCTCATGGGTTTGGATCTGATGATGCAAAATTCAATTGCACTGCAAAAAAGCAGCTGGAACTTCTTTGATTGGCAGTTGAATGGTCAAGAAACAAGAAACCCTAACTCCAAACCCTAAACCTTCATTCAAGTTAGGTCCCAAAGCTTGACAAATCTGCCAGGCAGAAGAGAAGCAGTTGTGCAAATCAAATGTTACTTTGTCACCCAAATTGAGAATTGCAAATAGTTATCAGAAGGCAACTCCTTATGCAACAACTTTTTTTCTGAGTAAAACTGCAGAAGCGCTTAAAAAGAAGTCTTTTTCCCATACACCAAAAGAAGGTGGCATGAACTTGGATCCATCAATTCAGATTCCTCACAAACATTGGCAAGAATATTCATTTTTTTCCCTTCAATTCCTTTGAATTTCTTTAGGTGAATTCCCAATTGGATGGTGTTTTGTCATATCCAAATCTTTGTAAACCCTTGCTGGCGTCAAAATGCGGTTCTGAAACAAGGCAAAACTCTATTCCAAAAGCTTCAAATTCATGCACGGTCTACATATCACTCTGCATGCGAAGATGATGCTGTGCCGCTTGAGGTCCAGGAGGGATCGATCATCATCCCTAAGGACTCCTGTTATTGAGGCATAAATTTAACAAATGGCTTTTCATGGGCATGTGATTGCAAACCACCAAAAAGAAAATTCACAATGCGAAGAGGGAGGGGGGGGGAAGCAGGCCAAGAAACAGACCTGCAGGAGGACGCACAGGCGTGTCTCCATCCAAAGATTCGATGCGGAATGTGACTGGCAGGTTAATGTCACAGGAAAGAAAGAATCTGAACTCGTTTCCACTCATCTCTTCCCCCCTCCCTTTTTCTTTTTTCTTTTTTTGCTTATACAAAACACGTCCAACTATGTTTCATCTCCTTCTCTCCTCCGTTTCATCTTTTTCGGACGCTTCTCTGAAACAAACACACATGGTCAAGACCCAAGACCACACCACCAGTTCCAAAAGCGGAAAATCCAATTCTAGACCCAAAAAAAAAGAAGAAGAGAGGAGAAGCGGGGGGGGGAGGGGGGGATGCCTAAAAAAAAACCGCTTGATCTCTTCAGCAGGAGGGTATCAGATTGTCTATTGAAGTCGGATAGTTGCTCGTTGCAAGCGCTTTGTTCACCGCAATGCACACAAAAAGCGTCGTCTGCAACGCAAGCAAACGAAGAAACAAAGACACGGAGCTTTCCTCGTCTCCCTTCCCTCACGCCATCGGTGGATGGATGAATGAATAAGGAAGAGGATGATAGCAAGCCGAATGGGATGACATCCACGAGGAGCGCTCACGGCTCCAATATTCATTCATCTCCTTTTTTGCTCATTTCTCATTTCTTTACCTTTTTTGGTTGTTCTCTGAATTTGAATAAAGAAACTATGGATTCCCAACAACAACAATAATAATAAAACTAATAATATTTTTTTAAATTATAATATACAATTATGATAATAATTATATTATAATTATTATTTTGGGAAATTTTTTGGTCAATGGACAAAATATGAAATTGTATTTTCTTGTTTCTTTTGTTTTTAAGCATTGTTTTGATTATAAATATCAATCTTCTCTTAGTTTTCCTCCCTTCCCTTTTCAGATTGGTATTTTTTTTAATTCAATTTATTAATATTATTATGAAAATACAAACCAAATAAATTATCTTCCTTTATATATATATACATAACATAAAACAATTATTTATTTGTAAATATTAGCATTTGTGACCTTGTTTTTAAAAATTGAATGTTTGTTGCCTTTAATCTAAATGGATGAGGAAAAGGTGAAAATAATATATTTATTTGGGGAAATCCATGGGGTAACTTTGCATCTTGTCAATAGAATATAAAACATTTGTGTATCATTGCATGATCATGATAAAAAAATTTCATTGCAAATTGTCATTCTTTTTTTCTAATGGCATATATTGTTGCATAATACATTTTTCAAATTGATACAAATTTCAAGTTGATGTTATAAATCATGCACTTGTGATAATTTCATATGCAATTTTTTTATTCACATATTTCAAAGTTTCGTATATCAAAGGTATCAAAATAAAAAATTTATGTCTCATATGTAATGCATCAATATATAATGTATTGATGTATTAATGTATTCGCATATTAATATGTCATTGTATTAGTGTACTAATCCATCTATGTATGAAAGGATCTTCAAACATTGTTGAATTCATGCTTCACAAACCCCATTGTGAGAAATTGAAATGATCATGCATGACACATCTTGAAATATTTATATGTGAGAAAATTTAATTTTTAAAAATGATAATTAGGATTGGCTTTTGATGTAATATTCCATTATGATTTTTTTTTGGAGAAATAAGGTGACTACACATCATTAATGTTTTGTTGAATAATTTGATTTTTTTAAAAATGCAAGTGTTTAAAATATCAATAGGTTATTATCAAAAAGTGGTGGGAAACATAGATTTAATGTTAAGTTTTCATATGTAGCCACTATCTATGAAATGTGGAATATAAATATATATTAAATGTATTGTTCACATAATGTGACATTAACATATTATTGTTTTTCGAATAAATAAAAAATTATTTTACCGTACCCATAGACTTGGAAACATGACAACCTCTTGTCCATGTTTTTTTTAACAAAAATTCCTTGTTATCTTTAGACACATGTGCATGTCAGATTTCAATTAAAGTTTTTTGAACATGTTATAAAATATTTAGAATATTAAAAAAATCATATTGCATGAAAAAAACACATGGCAAATAAGAATTGACTATATTTGAAAAGTGTTGGGAAATGTAAACTATGTGATAATTTTCAATATGTAACCATTTATTTGTCATTTGTGAAAATATTCATGATACATAAATTGTAGTTGTTCACACAAGGTGAATGTTTTATTGATATTTTTTTGATACATCAATGACTACCTTATAATAACCATATATCTAGAAACATAACAACCTCTTGTTGATATGCATTTTAATTTTAATTTTTTTTTATTTTTGTTATGTTTAAAACAAAAATTATTAATTGAAAAAATCTTCAATGTACTAAAATAAATTAGTGTATGAAAAAATCTTCAATTTATTTTTTAAATGGCAAATAACAAATATTGGTCACAATTGAAAAGTGATGGGAAACATAAATTAAATGTCATTTTTCATGTGTGGTGATATATAGAACATACTGTTCACAAATGTGTGAGTAATGTATTTTTATTAAATTTGATATATGAACAATTATTTTATAGTATCCATAAACTTAGAAATGTGGCAACTTTTTGTCCATGTATTTAAAAAAACTTTTCCTACCTTTATAATGTTTAAACATGCATTTTCAATTGAATTTTTTAATATCATATCAACAAATTTTTAAGGTATAAAAAAAACACATGGCAAACAACAATTGGTTATCGTTGAAAAGTGGTAGGAAATGTAAACTAGATGTCAAATTTTCACATGTAATCAGTGATTTGTCATGTGTGAAAAAAAATTGTTCATGGGTGTATTGGTCACACAAGATGTGAATATTGTATTAATAATTTCTTATATTCTAACAACTTACAATAACCATAAATATAAAAATGCAATAGCCCTTATCTATGTATTTTGAAAAAGAAATTCACCTTTGTTATTTTCAAGCAAGCACGACCATTTTCACTTTGCCTTTGGAATATATGGATAAATAAACACCAAAAGAAATATCCTTGGGTTTTTCATGAATAGAAGCATTAATATTTTCATTAGGTTTTGTACCTTACATGTGAGCCATATTGACACATCCGTTCATAATAGCCTCAATTTTTGAGAATCGCATCATGAATATTAAAGGTGTGAAAAGGTTATTAGAGGTTTTTAACAATTTCAAGTTAGAATGGGCAATGATTAACAAAAACCATCATTAGTAAAGTGAGAAAAACCTTAAGAACTCACAAAATCAGAAAACTTCAATAAGTTTTGAATCTAAAAATTCACAAAACCAATGCAAAGAAAAAATTAACGAACTTAAACATTTTGGAAAATGTGCAAACACACAAATTGAATGCATGGTCATTTGGGGTTGAATGAAATGAAGGGTTAATTTTTTTTGACAAAAGTTTATAATCGTAGTTTTAGACTTTCAATTACACAATTGGGGGTGAGAAGTTTTTAAAAGGTTCAGATTGGAAGCAAATAGTAAAATTCATAATATTTGACAAAACGTTGATTTCATTTTAATATTTAAAAAATAGGGGTGCACTAGAACCCAAGTACGAATGATTTGAAATTTCTGAAACATTTAAGGGTTTAGTAACGAAAGGTCTAATGAAGATAGGTTCAAGTAAATTTCAAGCATTATAAACATGTAAAATTAATTTGAAACAACATAACAATTAAAATGAATAGTGTGATAAGGTGGTAATTACAAAATGGATTTTAAAATTAAAAAAATCTTTATTCAAATTGTGGATAAATTCAAAAAGGACCTACATGTTGAATCTTATGTTATGCCATAATGGAAGTTCATAACTCCAAGAAATCTAAAATGCATTGAATGGTGTAAATTAAGTAATATGCCTTATTGTTAAAAGGAAGTCAATGAATTGAATTACGCAACCAATTATAATGTCCAATGTT
>Ga0209611_10002200_pt1 | contig 34231 bp, 14 predicted proteins | sample S1TSphgellanicum_3_FD_187693 | JGI IMG/M metagenome (GOLD analysis project Ga0209611, IMG submission 187693) | Host-associated microbial communities from peat moss isolated from Minnesota, USA - S1T2_Fc - Sphagnum magellanicum MG (SPAdes) (version 2) | ecosystem: Host-associated > Plants > Peat...
GACTAGATTCTCGTGCAGCTCTTGAAGGTCTTGTGCTGCAGGGCCGCTACTGTAATAGAAGCTGCAGCTTCCGAAAGTTCCTCGCAAAACCAAAATAGTGACACAACTACACAAGATAGTCACCTTGACATTGTTGATAATCTTTTGCAATTGCTTTCGTTTTCTCCATGTCCACAATCGATTCCACCAATTCAAATGAGTACTCACCGCCGGCAACAACCCTTGTAATTTCTTCCCAGCTACCTCTCGAGTCATAACTGCCGATCAGACCTCACAACTCTCTCCACCACCAACTACAGACCTATCAAGGTTTCGTAAATCTACAAAGGAGGGAAAAAATAAAAATCCAAAACCACAGAACCCAAAATGGGAATTCGCGAAATCACCCCCACCCAACAACAAAAAAAACAACCAAACCTTGAATATCCGGAAAGCAGAAAGATAAGGAAAGAGAAGCAGCAGCAGAAGAGAAGAGAGAACAGAGAAGGAGACGAACGAATCTGCTGGATGGCTTCTTCGCAGAATGTCTTAGAATTCAAGCCCCAAAAAAAAAAAAAAAAAAATCTTCTTCTACTACTACTAAAGTAGAAACGTTGGCATCCCGCGACCTTCTTGGCAAAGAGGGATTGATTGGGCCCCGCCTTGTGCCGTGTGAAGATCTAGAGAGGCGAAATTTGTGGCGCATTTTTTCTGCCGCGTGGAGAGGCGGTCGAAGAAGGCGTGGCAAAGACCAGCAGCAACGGGAGTAACAAAGTCTAAGAAGCTGAAATGGTAAGAGCATCTCCACCAATGCTCAGTATGTGGCCCTGCACTAAGAATCTTGGATGAGGTTCATGAATTCAATCCAGTGAATCCACTGAAGTTTGCTGGGACTCTCAAAAAATGCACACCTTTTCTGAGCCTTGGAACACTCTAATTGTATTTATTGACTGCTCCTTGTTTCTGATTGGGTAGATAGTTTGATTGGTCCAAGTGGTTTGCTATTAGTAGTCTCCCACCTACTTGCAAGCAATCTCAGTTTCAGTTTTATGGGTGGGGTTGGAAAATAGTTTTAGTAACTAAAACTTGGATGTGAGAAACATGTTTGAAGTGTCACATACTCAGCGTTTGTGTGGAGTAGCTGTAACCAAAGTAGTTGAGAGTATTTTTTGAATACTGTAAGTTTGTTTCCGAGTATCAGATGAAAAAGACCTGAAGACCAATTTGTCACTGTTGTTTTTTTTTTTTTCAATTTTCTCATGTTGCTTGAAAAGTGGCGATTAGTCACAAGAGGATTTGGCCAAATCTGACTACAAGGCAAATAGAACTTTAGAAATCTTATTACATGTTGGCCAACCTGTAGAACCTATTAGCTAAATATGGCGATTTCAAAAGACAGAAAGCTAGAAATGTGCCCAAATGCTCCAAAAATCTTGGCCATTTCACAACTTTCTTCCTTGAAATATGGCGGGTTTTTTTTTTTTTGGAAAATTTTCCAAAAAGTTCCCTTGACCATGTTGCTTGGGACTTTTTTTTAATAACAAAATGGTGAAAATTCGCCACAAAAAACACTCACTGGCACCTATCAGAAAAAAGCCAGCAAGCTCATCAGCATCGCCTAATTGCTCTGCCCATTATGGCAAGTTCACCAATTCAAACCAAGTGTGGGGCAGGTACCCAGTTAGGTGGGTTTAGAACTGTCGGTTCCAGTTCCAGTTCGTATAACCCAATCAGTACTGGGTCCGAATTTTCAAACTGGAACTGGATTATTTTAAGAACCAGACCTGGTTCCAATTGTAAATATCAGACCCAGTTTGGATTCAGTTTTCGGTAACTTGGACTAGAACCGACATTTAATTGTCGGTTTACCCTTTGGTTAGCCTGTGATTCTAGTCCTATCCTTCAAAAAAAAATTGTTTAAAAAGAAATTAAAAAAAAAATCCTTCATCCAATTCCAGTTCCGATTCTTAAGAAACTGGGCTCCCAGTTCTGGTTTAGTTCCAGTTCTTAAAAATAACCAAGATCCCGGTTGTGAAAACCAGACCTGGTTCCAGCTTGGTTTATTTACTAACTAGAACCAGAACCGGCGACTGTAACCAGGTTTGCACCCAACACTGGTTTGCCAAACCAGTGATGGACAAGTATACCAGTTGGGTAGGGCAGGGCCCTTGCGATGTTGATAGCCAGTGTTTGGCGGTTCTTCAAAATCCAGTGCCGGTTCTTTTCTGGTTCTTTGACCGGTTAGACAATACTATTACTTTTTTTCTCATGATACCCGGCGGGTACTTTCTGGGTGCTTTTCAAATACCCACTGGATATTGTAGGGAAGGAAGTAAAAATAATCTTGCGGGCATTTCGTTTTCCAAAATGTCCCGTGGGTTCTTCTGTGCTCCTTAAGGGTGCATACAGATACACTATGACATTTATCAGAGGTTCTTAAGAGATGAAAAAACGTTGCCACCAGGAATTTTTAGCTTGACATTATTGAGTAAAACAAAGGCTACTTTGTAACCTTGCCTGGATTCTCAAAAAGCACCAAAGAGGCTCAAGTTCAATGGAGTAAAGTTGTGGGTAATGTAGTTGGCAAACCCATTTTGTCTTGTGTGTCATTTGAAGGTGCACCCATTGACCTTTTAGTGGTTGGGAGTTTTCTTTCAACCTCCTAATAAATGAAAAGAAGTTTTTCTTAAAAGAACTATGATGCAAGATGACAAAAGTTTCATGCTATTTCTCGAAGTAGGTCACTCTTCTGTGGTCAAAATCACACTTTTCCGTGCATCCTCACATTCAAGACACAATTTGAAGACTTTGCAGATTGGTGGCGCCACAAGACACTTTGACATTCCGTGTAAAAGAAGCAGAACACGATACTTGAAAAACTCATTTGCTGCATTTTCATAGCTCACTTCAATTCTCCAGAACTGGTTTTCCAATTGTTTCTCCCATATTGAGCATTACCATGGATTTCCGCAAGCAACAAGCATTGCTGTCTGTATGGTCCTATCTTGTTCACAGGACATTGTCTTAGACAAAGTCCTCTGTTACTTGCAGACACCCTACATCGCTTTTATCTACCTACTAGGCCTGGACTGTACAAGATGATCAAAGCGAAACAAAAGCTAAATTATTCATCTCTAGACCTCCACATATCCTGAACATAATGTCCACAAGTTCTTTCATGTGTCTGTGCCTCGCACATCAAGCATATTGCTCCACAAGACTACATTGCATCTGAAGACTACAGCGCATCTGTGTTGTGAGCTCTTGTCCCATTTTTTGGAAGCAATGGGAAGACTCAAGTCATGATGTCAGCTAGCATTTGAGAGAGACATTTTCATGTATCCTCATTATACCTGCAACAAGCTTGCAAGGGTAAGCTCTCCATTTCATTTTTGCTTGCCCCTGTACAAGCAAGTATCTAAGCCTAAGCCATGGAGAGATTTACATAGAGGCTGGTGTTTGGGGCTTTGTCCATCCTGAACATATCCCCCAAACACACCACTGGCACCTACTTTGTTGCTGTACATCCCACTGTAGTCACTGGAAGACATTCTATGAGATTGCAGAGAAAACTCCAATATAACACTTTGATGATACACTGTGATGTCACATAAAGCCAAGCCAAAACAAACACAACAAGAATGAGTGCCAGAAACATTGCAATCCTGCGGATTCTTCTTCATCACTGACATGATCACCAACCTGTACTCTGTATTAGATGCACACCGATTGTTTGTCATCTGCTGAAACCTTACCCATGCAGTAACCCTGATGACATGACACTCTGCTCAAGACACACAGTCTGCACACTCTATCCCTTAGGTACTGCTTACAAGTTGCTAGTTGAGGGATTAGCATTTAATCCATTGGTATAGTCACGTAAAGCATCACAACATCCACCAGTTAAAGAAGAAAGGACTAGAACTTTGGTTAACAAGGAATAACACTCAAGATTCTGCACAACTTGAAGTTCCAGACAGGGTTGGAATCAATGATGTCTAGGGCCTTCTTGATGTGCCTTTGCAAAGCACTATGATTGATTGAACAGATGCAAACTTTGTTTAGCAGATGGGTTAGTCTTACATTTTACCTGATAGAACTAAGAAGATGATTAGAAGATAACTTTGAGATTTCAACAACTTCCAGAAACTGCAATTACACTCTTACCTAGGCTATTCACTGGATTCCTGTCAAAGGACACCCTTTTTAGGCAAAGGGTGGCTGACCAGCAACGCTCCTCTTTTTGCAAAACTTCACTGGCCACTGTAAGCCTGCCTAAAACACCAGATCTGACATACTTATATTCATATCAGCCAAATTTCAACTGCATTGTGCATTTGAAAATACAATTGCCATGCTTAAAAGTGCATTGCCCTTTTTTTTCATTGCCACCAAAAAAAAACCTGAGCAGGGTTTAAGAATCCATAATACAGATATAAACTAAGTGAGTGCTAATCAACACAAAGACTGGCTAAAAAGCCAGTGACATACTTGTCATTCATGTCAGTCAGCCTTACAATCTTGTAGTGCATGCAAACACAATGTCACAGATCATGTGCAACATCATTTGTGTCAATGTACTACTCTTGAGGAATCAATCAGGTACCCCACAACCCTGGAAACTCTATCCTGAGTGGTAAAGAAAGAAACCGTGCTTTAATACAAATCATCAAGTCCTGCTGCAGCCTGAAGCATTGCATGCATGACACAGGCTTCTAAAAAAAAGGTGGGGTTCCTCTACACATGATTCCTTTCATGCGCCAAAAAATTTCCTGTTTCCAGTTTGAGACTCCTCAACCAGGGATTGATTCAGTGAACATTATTGGAAGATAAAAACATTTCCCTTCTGCAAAAAGAAAAAAACACAGAAGAAGGAAGGAAGGAAGATTGCAATTTCAAAACCACAAAAGAGACCAAGACATATATATATTTTTCTTGTCTGTGTCACTTACACAACTGCCTTGAGAGCCTTCAAAATCTCGTCAGGTCCGCTAATTGTGAAGGCGCCTCCTTCTTCCATGTTCAACGATGTCACCACTCCGTCTTCGGCCAGAAGTGCATAGCGGCGAGAGCGAATCCCTAGCCCGACTGCCTTGTCGCTCAGATCGAGAATGGCGCCCAGAGCTTTGGTGAATTTCCCTAGCCCGTCCGATAGCAACAACACCTTGTCTCCCACTCCCACCTTCTCTCCCCACGCTTTCATCACGAAGGCATCGTTCACGGAAACACAGGCAATCGTATCCACTCCCGAATCTCGCAATTCCCCCGACTTCTCCACAAAGCCCGGCAGATGCTTCTGTGAGCAAGTCGGTGTAAAGGCCCCCGGAACCGCAAACAGAACAAGCTTCTTGCCTCTAGCGAGCTCCGAGATTTTCACCGTCTGCACGTTGTCCTCCTTATCCAAGTAAGACAACTCCGCTTCCGGCAACTTCTCCCCGACAGCGATAGCCGAAATCTTCTTCACACCACTGCCGTTACGCACGCCGGAGGAGCCACCACCACCGTTGTTCTTACTAGGAAAAGTCAGCCTCAACGCTCCTCGTCCACCACAGATAGTAGCACCACCGCTAGAGAGCCCTACGAGCAAGAACTGGCGCGAACTGTTGTTGTTCCTCCCTACTAGCGCTGAGCCCGCAGATCTCGAACAGCGAGATGACAGACCTGGAATTGAAGAACCCGAACAAGAACAAGAACAAGAACACGAAGAGAATGAGGATAACAAGCTCTTGGTCGACAACATTGCTGTAACCGCCTTTGTTGTTGTTGTTGTTGCAGCGATGGTGCTCATTGCTGTTGCTGCTGCTACGGCCACCATATCCACAATATTACCTCACAAACAAAACGCAAAAATCGCAACAACAAAATCTTCCCGCTCTACAACAAAAGAATTGCAACGGGAATTCCGGGAGAGGCAAGCGCAGCAACAAGCGCTTTCCCAGGAACAAAAATGCTTTTCTTCTTTTGGAGAAGACGACCCGACAGAGAAACTTTTCGTCGGGCCGGATCCGGGTAGGGAGAAACTTTCCTGCGGGTAGGGGCCGGGTAGAGTCCAAAAGACTCAGTGGGATTTCCTATTGGCTGAGAGGAAGGAAAAAAAAGCGCAACTACCAATTGGAATAAAATTCGAAAACCTGCCTTTGCACTACCCGGCTGCCCATAGATACAAAAAAAAAAAAAAAAAGTGGGCCACGGGCTCCAAAACAAGAGAGGAGGGCGTAGCAGTTGAGAGGGAACAAAACTGTGGTTCTGGGAGATTTTCTGACTGGTGGTAGCCAGTGAAAGCGGTGCGGTAGCCGGTGGAGGTACACTGCGCGACAGGTGGTTGGTTAACAGTTGGTTCAGGTTCAATGAATCTGAGAGCTGGATGGGCTGTAGCCGGTGGGCCGGTTCCATACAAATTTCTCGTCCTTTTTTTGCTCACATTTAAAAAAAAAAATCGGTTTTCATTTTTGAGTTTTCCACATTTTGCTCTCATTTTTATTTCTGCTTTATTTCAGGACAATTTTGAGTCTCAAATTTTTTAATAAAAATTAATAGGTCATTTAAGGACTAATCAAAAGTGTTATTTAAAACATGAAACTTTTCTAAGAAATAAATAAATAAATTTCCAATACAAATCCTTGCAATTATCTTGTTCAAGTATAGAACAATGTTTTTTGTCCACAAATTTTGACAAATTTTTTTTTGGAGCATTTTGGATTTTTTTTTCTAGATAAATATGACTAAATTTGCTAATACTTTGGAAACATTCCCCAAATATTCAATATAAAAAAATTGGGAAAAAAAAAAAAAAAAAAAAAAAACCTTTTCTAGATTTCTGAACACATATTTTAACAAGTGGTACATCTATGACCAAACAAAATTACAATATCTTTAGCTGTGTGCCTGAAAGGCAATTTTTTTTGTTTGTTTTTTTTTTGCCCCACCAAGCGTGTCCCCGGTTGTAGAGTTTGTGATGAAAGGTGATGGATGGTTTGTCATTTGGACATAGATTGATGGATGAACTATTCAACCATTCAATGATAAGAGTATGTTTAGTGACAAGTCTAATATATTAGGATAACCCTAAAAGTATGTTTTTAGTGATAAGCTTGATATATAAATAAGGATTACCTTATCCTAAGAATGTTTCTAGCGATAAGTTTAATAATGTGTTTAGGATAAGGTATAGATGAAGTGTGTGTATTAGTAAACCCTTTTCTTATGTAAAGCATCGTCATAATAATAACACTTAAAAAAAAACAACATTATGTTACAATGAGAAGGATAATGAGAAAAAACAAGTTAATGGGTAATTTCTATTTGTTAAAGTTTCTCTAACTTGAAGAATACCTTTTGAATTTTGTAAGTTATTGTTCTTGTGATATCACTCAACGTTGTTATTGTTCTTGCGATATCACTACAACATCGTTATTGTTGTTGCGATATCGCTACTACAACATCAACGAACATGATTTCTTCAGCCCAACAAAGAACCAAATTTCCTTTTTAAAAAATTAAAAAAATTGCAAAGATGCTTTGTGCTAATATAAAAAAAAACTTGGATATATTAGGATAACCCTAAGAATGTGTATATTTGATAAGCCTAATATCTCCAAGCTCTCTAGTTCAGTGACATTAAAGAGTGTGTGTTGTTGGGTGATAAGTGTAGTAGTTACCCTAAAAATATCATCCAAGTTCTCTCTCTATCCTGGTAGTTTATGATTTTTTTCGAAAATGACAAAAGGCTAGCCCCAGTTTTTCAAGCAGGTTCTCTCACTTGTCCTTTGGTTGTACCAAATTAGTACTACAGACATGATCATCATATATTGTAAAGGACGTTGGGATGAGAAATGAAGCTTCCCTTGAATCCGTCCAGTTGTCCATCCTGTCATCCCTCTGTTCATCCGTCTCATCATGGTCTGTTTACTCCGACGGGAACAAGAACCCGTTGGCCCATGTTAGTACGGTATAGATTATACTACTATACTTGTCTCTTTGTAAGGCAGATGAATAGGACCAGGTAAGTAGCACAAAAGAAAATCTGTTATTGGGGTTGGGTGTAATGTACTATGGAAAGGGGGGCTGTTCCAGCACGGAATTTGACAGCCTTGGTAGGGCAAGCTGTCATTCCGTAAGGTGGTGGGTAACAAGGGTTCTTCCGAGGCATGTTCCACCGTGTAATGGATGGGGCCATGAAAAACCAGCACCCACCAGTGCACCATCCGCTGACTGCTAAAGTTACTCAGTTGTGGATTAACCTCATCTGAGTTAATATTTGGTTTCACCTTGGTAACCATTTTTGCAGGAAATAGGTCTCATATATAGGTAGATAGGTAGGAAAATAGGCAACTACTAGTACTAAAGAGGAAAAAAAAGCAACTGAAGTAACCACAAGTGTTGTGCTTGTAAGTGTCAATAGCTGTATATACCGTGTGTAAATCTTGTGTAAGTGTAAATCATTTGCATGTAAGTGTCAATAGCTGTACATACTGTGTGTAAATCCTGTGTAAGTGTAAATCATTTACATTTACATGTCCAAATTTTTTACACCTACACTTATCCTCTTGCAGTGTATATATTTTTTACACTTGCACTTACACAAAACCAGTGTAAATATTTGTCAAATACACTTACATGGCTCTATGTAAATGTAAATGTTTTTGGGGGTGTGTAAGTGTAAACCCTAAAATCACCATGTCTTTGGGCCTCCTTTCACCCCAAACCCTTCTTTCAGGGGTATCCATAAAGCAAATTTTTTTTATTAAATCTGGGAATGAAATGCTGAAAATCAGCATTTAATGCACAAGGTTCAAAACTAATTATAGTGGCTTTACAAGTAGGAGCAGTGAAAATATATGCAACAACAGCAGTGTGAGGCGCTAAAGAAAAAGGAAAGACAGGTTGAAACTCAGTTTATCACAAAAACTGCCCACCCATGAATGCTAATGTTTTTCTTTTTTTTGGGTAGGTTTTTTTTTTTTTTTTGAATCTCACCCTGTTTATGATCAAACTCAGGATTCTAGTGTTTTTTATTTTATTTTATAGATAATTGGATTATATACCTTTAATGACCATACCTTCTTGCAAAGTTATATGAATTAGGCCTGGGGGAATATTTTGATAGTTTTTTCTTTTTGCAATGAGCCATTCAGCTGGCTTATCATCTAAAAATCATGAAATCTCCCCTCCTCAAGTAAAAATCACATTTATTATATTTAAAAACATTTACATGGCATGAAAAATCATATATATATATATATATATAGTTTTATCGGACTGAATAAAATAATATAAATATATTTATTTTTACACTTGCATGGAGTGTAAGTGCCAAACCATTTACAAGCACAACATTGGTAACCGCCATGGTTTAGGTCAGGAATTAGAACCCAACAGAAAACTGTTTCCTGACCACTTACCATTCATCCTTCATGGTGCACTGGTGAATAGTGGATAAGTAAACAAAATGTAACAAAATGTAAGCACATTACCGAAGTTACCTTTAAAGGTTACGGCAACCAGGTGACCAATAATTATTTTATTTTTCAAAATCCACTTGGCATTTCCTTCTTTTTGTAGTTTTCCTTGAATTTTGACATTTTAAACAGATAATTTTTCAAAATAATTTCAACTATTGCGGAACTTGAAAAGGTATAATCAATTGATAACTTGAATGCATGAAATTTGAAACAAATTTGAACAAATGTGTAGTTACAATAAAAGAGTGAAGATCCAATGCAATTAAAGACATGAAAACATATTCTAAATTTTGATCTCTAGCTAGACAACAAAAGAATGAAGAAGAAGTTGAAGAGAAATTGGTTTATGATCTAAAAAAACTTAATCAAATATCAATAGCATGCCTTTATATATTTTAGCATCCAAAGTTTCCTTTTAAAAATTTGTATATGTGTTGTACAATGGTCTTTCGCACCTTCACCTTGATTAGTCCTTGGCCATAAAATTTATTTCATTTAAATTTTGAATACATAGGCATTTAACAATGATGAGCTAGGATCAAGTAATTAGTCTAATAATAGTGAAGTATTGTTTACTTTTATTTGGTTCTCAAAAGCTCTTAAATTTGTTGAAAGAAAAAAGACCCATGTTAAAGTAACACTTAGTCTCCACATCTCAAGGGGATTCTTGCACATTTCCAAGTCAATTATAGAGCACACTAAATGGTGGCTTTAAACATTGTTATTAGTCATTACAAGTACCTTGAAAACTTTTAATATTTTTTTAACATTGACATAAAAGAAAGTTATATTTCAATAGTAATAATTTATTTGGCGGTTTTCATTGTCAATTTGGAGATGTAGAAAAGATCAATTGTCTTTGATATGCTATTCTTGAACCTTTCGAGAGCTTGACAAAATATAGTGGTGGTGAAAATCCATGAATAATGGTATCAAAGAAATTTCATTACATGCCGAGACAATGTCAAAAGTTGCTTCCCACATTGCAACTAATTGGAATCAACCTTTTGAAGTTGGGGTCCATGAGAGCAATCATACTATGAGATGTTCCTTTTGTCAAACTTGTACATGGTTTAATTAAAATGGTGTAGAGACAAGAAGAATCAATTCCTTTTTCTTTTTGACTATGAAATCAAGCTCCTTATCAAATCCAACTACTTACGACATAATAAAGTTACTATATAATTTTTTTGTAAAATTTTCCTTGACCTTTTATGAACAATTTAGGCCTAATTGTAAGGTGTCAATCACATAACAAGCCATTTATCTTGGTTTAACACACATTCATCATCATTAAAGACATTTTTCTCAAAATGACATTAACAATAGCCCGTGTTCTTGCACAAGGGACTTAAGATTGCAAATCATTGAACTTCTAGTTAACAATTGTCAAGTTGAAAATTTTAAAACATATGTTACATTTTTGGTTGTCAATTTACGTATAAGTCTTTGGGAAAAAAACATGTGCACCTTTTGACAATCATAAATGAGAAATGAAACTATGGTTGAAAAATATACAAACTTAATGTAAAAAAATACATTTCTCTCTAATCATTTAAAAAAATTCATATTGAGAACATACCCAATTTTTTTCAATCACAACAATTACCAAATTGAACTACCAATTTTCTCCATTACAACATATAAAAGATTAAACATTATTACATCAAAATGGAAAGGGGAATAAGGTATATTCAAAGAACATATCTAATAATTATTAAAAAATTATGAACTTTACGAAAGCTTGATATGTTGAAACTTGACTTAAACAATGGAAAAACAATTGTTGCCCATGACGAATTTATCATCCATTGTCATGCTAGCACTGTACATATGCTAGAGCTATGACTTTGGCAACCCATATAAGTTAGGTCATTTGAGTCAATTCCAACACCATGTTACACCATGTTGTATACGTGGAAGATGCCTTTGTGCATGGAAATCCAAAATTTCCACGTTGCAACATCAACTCTATATATGACAAACATAGTGAAAGTAGTTTAGATGATTAAGAAAAAATCCTATGCCCTACACAAAATTTTTTAATGAAAAACAATAAATATAATGTCGGTTGGGAGTAGTAAAATGGTTTTAGGTCAACATTAGTGCATAGGATATTGTAATTGGCAATGGGCATTGCAAATGTAACACTTGATATAAATCAAATTGATTAATTGGTCCATGTGGCTTGCTATTAGTGGTCCAAGTGATTTGTTTTTAATAATCTCTCACCTTTTAGAGTCTTAGTTTTTATGTTTATGCTTGGGACATGCATGTACAGGACACAATAAGCCAGCCATTTTGTATGTGAGATTTACTCATGGGGGCCCAAATACGGAGTATCATGGGTGGAGTTCCTTTAATGGTCATATGACTTTTGAATAATACCTAAATGTGTTCTAAACCAGGTAGGTTGACTTAATTTGTTTGTCTCACAAAGGCATACGTGTTAGCTAGTTACAAGGTAAAGTTCCCATAAAAAAATATAATGAGTTATTAGATGGCACCAACCTATGCCAAATTGCCAATGTTATTCATATGTGTAAAATTAGCAAAGCTAAGTTGATTTAGATCATTAAAGTAGCTTGGTTGATTTTTCTATTCAAAAGCTTGTTGAAGATTCCTAAATTTTGACTTGCACAAAAATTTCCTTGGTTGATTATGTCCAATACAACTAATCACAAGCTATTCAACATGAATAAACGAGAATTCGTCCTTGAAGCACTCTATTTTGACCCCCAAAAAAACCCTAAACCCTACACCCAAAAAAAGCACTTCGTGAACTTTCAATTTTGAAGTATCATAGACAATTTATCAATTGGACTTTTAAAAAGACAAGCATAGAACCCATGTTTTGTTCAAGAATGAAGACACAAAAATAAAGCCCTTTCTTTGTTGCAAGAAGAAAGAGACATGTAGTTAAGTTCCCTTGTTTAATTCAAATTAGTATGAACATTGAAGACACAAAATGTAAAATTCTATGTTTTGATGAAGTGGGTATGAATGAACACATCATGAAAACTTTGTGAGGATCAAGGGGAACAAACAAGCTTTGAGTTTGTGCAAATTCAGATGCCAATTTTCTGTGATAGGTACTTAGGGTAAAATAACACTGAAGTTGTTAAAACACGAATTTGCCAAAATTCAAAAGCCACCCTAGAAATTGGTGGAAAGTTCAAAGGAGATTTGATTGAATCCAAAGCTTTTTATGCAGCTGATTGGAGAGGCTGTTGCAGTGTTGGATCATTTGATGATGCTGTGCTGCAGGTAATATGGTGTCATGTTTTTCTCTTCCAAACATTGAAACCAAAAATTTCCAAAAGCCAAACCCAACATCAAATTTTTGCCAGGAATGAATTGCAAAAGCAATTAAAATCCAAGAACATCAAATGATTATTCCTAGTGCCAGGGTTTGCAAAAGAAGTTGCAATCCAAAGAACATCAAGTGATTCCTAGTGCAAAAGAAATTGCAAAAGAAGTTGAAATCTGGAAAACGGTCCCTTAACTGCAAAAGATCTTTAATAAACTGCACACCTCCACAACATCATGATGAAGAAATGCTCTTCTATTGATCATGATCAATCTACAGATACACAAAAAAAATTCATATACAAAAATCTTGGGAATTTCGGTTGTGACTAAATATTCAAACCACAAATCCAGGTGCAAAATTTGTTGAAGCTTGCAGCAGATCTCGGGCAACTAGCACATTGATCTGAATTACCAAGAAGAAAGCAAATTGGAAAACTTCACCAGTCTTAAGTACACACATGCCAAGACAGCGCGAGAGAGAGAGAGCTAGAGAGAAAAACAAATTGAGTGTGTGTGAGTGAATGATGACAAATATTGAGTTCCAGTTTACAGATTCAAGCTTGAAATGCAACATGAATTCTGCAGCTACAAATTCTTGAAGTCTACGGGTTTTTTAAAATTGTAGGCTGCAAATTCTCAATCTGCTCCCAACTAATGATTACCTGTAGATGAAGAACTACAGCTTACAAACAAGGCTTCACTAGATCAAGAGTCCTATTCAAACTTGCAACAAGCACTTGCTCTAGATAGATGAAATTTACATCTGATCATACTAAGTTACATGAAAATTGAGCTGCTTTTGTTGCATTACATATTCTTTGTGTGCTTTTTCCTACTCCTGGGCAGCTGCTTTGTTGCAAGCTGGTGATCATGTGCGCAGCTGACTCCTCATGTCATGACTAGAGCTTTTGTTTTGCAAAGTCATGGGGTACTACTGCACATGCTGGAGCTTCTTCTTCTTCTTCTTCTAATTCTTGCATGTAAATTTTTGATCATGTGAGTTTGATTCAATGGAGCTGAAAATTCTGAAGTGAAACAACATAAAATTGCAGCTATGAAGTTCTAGGAATTTTGTTTTTTTTTGGTTTCTTCTTCTATTCATAGTTGAATGGATCAGTCCTCATGAGGATTAAGCTAGAATTGGAGCTGATGATCATCAGCTCTTCTGTAATTGCAGTAGAAGTCGATTAAGCGATGTGAACCCAAGCAGCGACACTGGGAACTCCATTGGCAACAGCAAATAGCATATAGTAAGCGGAAGGTGCGATCACTGCACTGGGTGGCGAGGTTGTGGTGATGCTATAACCGCCTGCAACTTTGGTCGGAGCACTTACTCCTAGCTGCAGCAGTCTTTGTCCCTGCAGCAGGCCAAATCGACCAGGTCGCACATGACAACAGATTATTTCCCACATATTCAGATCATCAATCCGCCTAAAAATTTCTGTTGTTCAAGAATTTTTTTCCGTCGAGAGCTCATGAATCAATCTAGCTAGCTACAGATAGAAAAATTTGTGCAAGTTCTGGTAGACGTTGATGATCTAGATCTAGATCCAGAAAAAAAATCTTTTCTTACCTGAGCATAAGAGTGAGTGACAAAAGGAGCGCTGAGGAGATTCAGCTCGATCACGCCGCTGGGCACAGCACTGAAAGAGACAGTGACGGCGAAGGATTTGCCATAGCCGATGGCGGCAGGGGCGGACACGATGGCGGGTTGAGCTGCTCCTTGAGTGAGGTAAGGTGGAGAGTAGGCTTCGATTCTGAGTTCTGTGGGAAACGGTTGTGTAAAAGTATAGAATTGGTGGGTGTTGCTACCAGCGACGAGGATGCGACCATCAGGAAGCAAATTCGCAGTGGAATGGTACACTCGCGGGATTGTGGTTGCGGTCAAGGTCTGAAACCGAGTCCCAGCAGCGAATCCTGGATTGTACAGAACTGGATTCAAGACTGCGTTGGTTGCAAATCCCCATCCTTGGGATCCGTTTTCAGCGCCATTGATGATGAGTACCTGTCTGGTGGGAAGAAGAACCATGTCCCCCATGTTGCGTCTTATCGGCATATTCTCCATCACCCATGCTGGGTTCGTCGCCAAGGGTAGAATGCGGCCACACGTCTGACTGGCAGGTAGCTGTCGACTTGGATTCCTGAAGGCCCCGAACTGAGAGCCGCCGCAGATCAGAATCTCCGCGTATGTCCAACCGCTGGCTGCTGTCGCGGGTAACATCACGGAGCTGCCTGCTGATGGGTAGTTTCTCGGCTCTCCAGGGATGGTGGGGAAGTTCTTCACTGTCGTGTGTGTTTGCCAATTGTAGAGAATCGAGTCCCTGTTCGCGAAGATGAAAAGCTCATTGTTGGGTAGAAGGTGCACGAATGGGTAGTAGTTGTCATTCTGTGCATCATTTGTCTGCAATCACGAAATCTTCGTCATCAGAGCTCGATAGCAGACGTCTAGCTAATTTCTCTAGCCTTGATGAAATGCCCTCGATACGGAACCAAACATACCCACAAACAAATTAGACTTTCACAATGCACTGTGCTGCTGCATTACGATCGATTTCATCACGTACAAAGTCGACAGCAGACGTGAATCTTCTTCGACTTGATCGAACAGCTCGTGATCCAGTCTGAATTTCAAACCTGCTGCATCGATATCATGCAAGGAACACAACAATATTGGAGATGCAGGCAGAAATTTGCTGCAGAGCTTGATTCTAGCAGCTGGGGATCAGAAAGTTTGGCATCTAGCTAGGAGTTACCGCTGTTAGAAGAGGGACGTTGTATTGTCCACGGCCGTTTGCAGGTACGAACTCCACAGTGAAAGCGCCGCGTCCGCCGACCACAATCTCTGTGCCGTCCGGCAACTGTTGGTTGGATGCATACCATCTCCCGAGCTGCAGGGGTGTCGTGGTTTCCACCCAGTTACAAGTTCCTGATGAAGGACATGGACTGTATGTCCGGATCTGCAGCAGGAGCAGCAGCTTCCAGTCAGAAAAACAAGCTCAACCTGGATCAACATCTAGATTCTAGCTAGCAAGTTTCTGTATCATGTGCTCATCATGCACCAGCCACTAGCAGCTGCGTGAGATCGACGTTCAAAGGTTTTCTACGGAGAGTGATCGATCACTGTGGGATACAGCTCGTACTTCACCTTTCTGTTTCCGTCAGTATCTCCTCCAGTCTGCACCAAAGTTCCATCCGCACGGAACTGGCCGGAAGAGCACCAAGTGTCGGTGAAGATGAAAAGAGGTCGGATGTTGTTGGTTCCGGGAGTGTAGACCGCGGAATGAGCAGTGCAATCATGCTTTGATACCTGCGGCACAAAACATGATCATGTGAAGAAATAAGAAATATGCGGATTTATAATTATTCCGTTTCAAGCAGCAGCAGCTAGTGATCTAGTCGAAGTATATGTTGAATCGGAAGCTGGAGCAGAGCTGATCGAGCTGAGAGGAAGGTAGAAAGCGCCTAAGCTTACGCACTCGGTCTTGTGGATTGTTGCGGCAGACGCCAGGGGGTAGAGGCAGTTGCGATGGGCCGATGTTGGTTCTATCCAACAACACCACGTTGCCGAAGTGCGTCACTGCTGTGTGCATTGATGCAATTCCCGCATTTTGAACTACCACTTGCCACGACCCACCACTTCCCGCGGCAGCTGCGACTTCTTCACCCAATTGCACCAGCAACAAAGTGAACAAAATCCCAACCTGGGCCGCCGCCGATAGTGATCTGAGCGCCGTCCAGCAGCTCATTGTGAAAAACTCCCAAGAATCAAACTCCCAGTTTCACTACAACCGCTTGCAGAAAAATCCGAAGTGATTGCAGAACCAATTAAATCACAAGATTCAATGTCGATGCTCCTACTAGTTCGAATTCTGTACTCTAATATTTGAACCGATCTTGAATCTCTTTGTTCAAGCTGGCTAGTAGTTTCTTCCGCACGAGCTAATTAACGAGTACTCGATCAGCTGATGTGCAGCACTTGCAGGAAGTCTATAAGATCATATTGCAGCCTCGATTTTCCCCAAAAAAATTTGTGGACTGTTGACACACACTTGTGATCATGAGCTCTCGGCTCTTAAAAGACACCTTGAAAAATAACTTGAAACTAGGAAATTTTTTTTTGTGTGGACTGTTGAAAACAATTTCTAGCTTGAAAATTAAAAGCTTGAAACTCACGAGCTGTATGTAGTAGTAGTGCAGTGTCTCTCGCTTTTTTGCTTCTAGTCTGTTGGGAGCAAGCTAACTAGCAGTTAGCTACTCCAAAGAATTGCAGGAGCTGGATTAACTGGATCACAATCTACTACTACTTCAAGCTGCACAAGAACTAGGAATCTAAATACAAGAAGATGAGTTTGCAGCTACTACAACAACAACCCCAAAAAAAAATTTATATCACGTGAATGTTACACACATTTGGAGGAATATATATACAAGAAAAGCTGCTTGCAATAACCGCAAAAAACTGCAAGTAAGCTTCAAGCTCATGGCAGCTACCAAGCTAGCTAGCTAGCTAGCTACCTGCCTACTACAATTCTAAGCTCATCTAGGTCAAACTGAAATTGCCTGCTGGCCATGGGTCCCTCAAGAGCAAGAACAAGAACAAGAAGAGTTGGGTACTACCGCGTCCCAATTCTTAATGCAAAAATAAAATTTTATTTTATGTATTTATTTATTTATAAATCATTTATACTTTTGATATATTTTTAATTGTATTTTTTATTATTTAAATAATTTATAATATTATTAGAATGTTTTTTTTTTCAAAAAACGTTTTAAAAAAAGAGTATATTAGTAGGTGAATCCAAAAGGAGGAAGAAGAAGAAGGAGATCGAAGAAGTCAAGGTGAAATTGAAGGCCAGCGGTGGAGCCCATAATAACGGAGGACCGGCTATTTGATCCAATACCCATCATCCATGCACTGGCATATACTAGAAGAGTATGCGCGCGACCGACTTCTAACGCGTGATCACTTCACTTTGCCAAGCAAGCTTATTTGCACAACATCATCATCATCATCATCATGATGTTGCTAGCAGAGAGCTTATCACATGTCACCTGCTGTTGCTGCGCCTGCTCATGCTGCTAACTTCGCTGCTTACATGCTGCTAACTTCGCTGCTTACATGCTGCTAACTTTGCTGCTTACATGCTGCTAACTTTGCTGCTTACATGCTGCTTACTTAGGCGGTTTTCTTTTTTGGGGCGATTTTTTTTTTTTTTCAAATTGGCGAAAATTCTAGTGTTTTCTAGATTTTCTTAGTTGCCAAATTTTCGAAAAAATAATCTTAGAATTATTTTTCAAAATATATTTTTTCAAATTCTATCCTAAAAGTAGTGAACCCAAAAACAGTACCTTTATAAAGCAGGTGGTATCCTATTTTTGGATTTTGTTTTTAGGATAGTTCCAGCAGGTAGCCAAAAATCTAAAAGGATGCTAGATTTATATTTTTTTTAATACTTGCATATTGTCTTATGTTAAAAAAATCTGGCTAAATCATCTGATGGGTGATTTGTCACTTTGGCTACATTACAAAATTTGGGGGAGAAAAAAAACCCACTACTGCTGGCTAAATCATCTTACGGATGATTTAGCCACTTTGGCTACATCACAAAATTGGGGGAAACAAAAAAAACCCTAAAACCCTAAAACTCTAAAACCCCAAAAACCCTACTGCAGCTGGTGCTGCTGAGTTGACAAGAGTATTAAAAAAAAAACCTAGAAACAAATGCATTGCATTAAGCTTTCCATTAATGACTGCAACTGCTGTTGCGACAAGAGATCAGCATCGCCAGTCTGCGACCACTTTCCTGTCATCACCACCCAGCTAGCCTGCATTGACTATCTTCATCAGGCCTGGGATCCAAAACGCTTGTTGCGCCGCCGAGACATGTGCCAGCCAAGCTCCAACTTGCAATCAATCGACGAGGCCGGATGACGGACTCCCAACCCCCCAGGCTCAGGAGGGGGATAATCCTCGTGCGGAATAGATCACCCAACCCTGCAAGCAAACAATGGGGGTCCCCAGCTTCGTGCGCGGCTGCTCAGTTAGTAGTTGTTGTAAAGGGATCCTTGGCCGCCCGCGTTTGATCCTTGGTACAGTGTAGTAGTTTAACTGCTGATCGCTTGCCTGGCAGTTCTTTTCTTTTATGAAGAATCAATCTCCTAATTCTGGCTGCTGGCTGAATCTCTCCTTCTTTTTATTTGCTCCATCCCCATGTTGCTGCCTGCCATGGTAAATTGGTGCAAAATCAAAACATACAAGCATTTGTATGTGTATCAATGGTATTGTGTATGCCAAGGTTTTGCATATTGGAAAGGGGACAGGAGACAGTTGGAGCTTGTTATGGCCTGTTACTTGTTACCCTCCTTGTATTCTCCCTTCTCAAGGAACTTTCATAATTTACACCATCCAGGAATTCTCTTCATTTTTGTGTGTTGTTTTGGTGAAAAAAGTAGAGCAATTTTTAATTTTAGCTTTCATACGATGGTGTTATAATTCTTTTTTTAATATAATTTTTTTATACAAACTCCCCCTTTTTCTCAAGAAGAATTTGCCAAACTTTGCGCCTTTTTGGGGACAATGTCGCCATAACTCTTCTTCTGTCTACTGGCTACAGTTTTAATAATCCACTTCAAAAGTATCATGAGTTGATGCGAAATCTGACTTAATCTGGTGGGGGACACTCGCTAACGTTGCAAAATTGCAAAAAAAAATGAAGGAATGGTGGAGACACTCTTAATATTATATGAGCATAAGTGACTTCCGCTTTGTCATTTATCTTTAGAAAGGCCTGGTTTTCAATTTCCCACTTGTATGTGAACACCAATACGTGGGAATGATCCCATTATAACACTTAATTGATAATACCGCATATTTTACTTTGTTCAACCCTAACAAAATCCCAGGGTTTAGGGTAGTGAGGGAAGGCAGAATCTTTTGATATCTCTACAATCTAAGATAAATTGAATGTGTTGGGACATGTACACATATCCTACCCCTCCCACCTAAAATCTAGTCCTCACCCATCTAAGCAAACTAGATTTGCCATAGATTCCTAACAAAACTAACTTATTAGTGCAAAAAATTTCACCTTCCACATCAATGGATTTAGATTTGTGATAGATTTTTAACAAAATCAATACTTGCAACAACATGTCTCTTTGTTGTTTTCTTTGCAAGCTTTTTATCATTTAAAATCTGGTATAACTTCTACAACGAGAGTTCCCATCATATAAAATTGCATACCACTTGAAAATCTCTTGGGAGAGAGGGAAAGGGGGGGCGAATGATTGTGTTACAACGATTAGTTTTTAAATTGTAATGTGCCACCAAAAAGCTATTTAGTTTTTAAAAGCCAAGCTTCACCTTGTCAGATTTACCCCCATCTTATGCCATAGTAGGATAGCAGGTTCAGCACTTCAATGTAGATTATTTAATATATTTGCTTCTAAGATTTAGCCATAACCATGAAGAAATGTGGCTCAAATCCTGAATATAGTTCAAGTGTGCAGTAGTGGCGGTACTTGATCACAAGTCTTCCAACAACACGCAAATTGTGTAACAGAGCTAATAATTGCTAAAAATGCCGTGGTGCATTGTGGTTGTATCCATTCATTTTCCAGTTGACGATGCCAACTCATGGAAGCTTTTTGTGCATGTGAAATGTCAAAAACTAGTCAACCCATTGCGTGAAAGGCATTTATAAAAAAGTCTTTTAAAACAATCATTTTACTTGTCACAACATAAGAAAGGTAGGTAATAGCTGTGCCAGAACATGACCGTGTGGAAAAGAGGATAGACAGGTTTTGATACAATCGTGTCATTGAGTGTCGGTTCAAGCTTCAATATATACATGGTTGAGATGAGTCAACCCACGTGGAAGGTGAATTTTCATCATTTTATTCAAGTCCCCATAAGAAATCATTATCAAATGGTTCATCATAGTTTTAAAATTGTTATGCCGGAATCACAACTGAAACTCAAGTCCACCCATAGAAATAAATAACAATGATAAAAGATAATAATAATGATTTTTAAAACCTATATGACAATGTGCGTATATTCAACAGTCTCAATGAGAGTTTTAGCTTTTTACAAAGAATTCTAAAGCATGTGCATGTGGAGAGGTGAGTCATGTTGTGATCCGAAGAATAACGTGTTATTTGATTGACAATCCAGTTTTTAATTGTATCGATTAGCACTAAAGGTATTTGGGGAGCATTTTGAAAAACACAACACCCCTTGGTTTGTGTTGCTTTGTTGACAATAAACAATATTTCGTTGAGCTTAATTCTCAACTTTGAAACTCAGTCTATGATTTTATTCAACAAATTTTGACCCATGCCCATGGCACGGGGATGCCATGTAATTGTGGGTAGCACAATCTGACTTACAAGATGCACATCCCAAAATTAGCCTGCGTATTGGAAACTTTGTTTCTACTTCACGCATCACATGTTGGAATGATCCTGCATGAAGCCATGAAAATTTCCACAAGATGTGGTGGGAACAAATTGTCAAATTACACTATCAAAAGGTACGGGCATAGATGATTGACTAGAATCCCGAGTGCTAAAACCATATTAAACCCACCTCCAAGAATCTAATAAATTAAACATATAGCAGCATGAAATTCCATGACATGAAATGTGGCCAACTAAGTTACACCATAAAAAATTTCCTGGGATGCACAAACAACCAAAAAGCCCCCTATGGTGTTGCTACTATGTGGAACCCACCTAAGTCTCAAACAACACTTTGGGTCTCCACTGCCATTGAAAAGATTGGACACGATGACAAAGGTTAATGGAAAGTTTGGATGTGAAACCGAATATACTCATAACCTCTCAAAAATGTTCCTGAAACATGAAAAGACTGTGTACACACATTATTGGTAAGCCATGAATTAGGGTGGGGATTAGAAGTTCACAAGCTGGATGGAAGGAAAGAAAATTTACTCATGAAGGCGTCTTCTGCCACTCCCCAAGGGCTAGGAAATCCAATCCTTTGAGGTCCTTTTAGAAATGAAAATACCCAACCCAACTTTGCCCAGGAAAACCACCAAGCTTGAAGGTTGTTATAAAAGCTCATTACATATATGAGGTCACCAAAAAAAAAAAAAACCCCTTATATTAGATTTATCCATAAAGTCACCCTGTCTTTGGGCCTCCTTTCACCCTCTACCTATCCACTCTTTCAGTGACCAAGTAAGAAATTTTTATTAAATCTCAGTATGAAATGCTGAAACTCAGCATCTAACACACAAGGTTTGAGAGTAATTATAGTAGTCCTACAAGTAGGACCAGTGAAAATATATGTAGCAGCAGTGGTCAGTTTACCACCAAATTGATGGTTTTCTGAGTTTCACCCCTCCCCTTTGAATGCTAGTGAACTTTTTTTTGCAGGTTTTTTTTCCAACCAAATATTTACAGGTTTCTAATGCTGAGTTTTCGTTACTTTACTCTATTGACTTTGGTACAAGATGACAAGCAAAGTGTTTTGTCCAACACAAATTATTTCTCTCCTGGTCTCAAGCAAAGAAAGCTTCTACTACTCAGAGCCTAGTTGTAGTAGCTGCAGCCTGGCATTACAAACATGCACTGGACAGACAAATCACAGACCTTCAAAGTAGGTACTTACTAGATTTGCAGCCGCAATGTATGTGCCTGCCAACCCAAAGTCTTAGTGTCAGGAGGGGGCGGGGGTTTTGGGCATTTAAGGCTTTGTTGTTATCCATATTATGTTTCTAGTGTTTTCTTTGACAAGAACTTGAGTTAATTACACATTGTATTCTCACTGACATAAATTCGTCTCCAAACTCTTTCCATCGAATGGAACCATTCATACATGACACACACAAAATAAGGGTTTTTGTTTTTTGGTTGTTTGGGAGCAAAATCCACCTGATGACTAGAGAACCTGAGTCCAACAACTTCACCAAACTCCTCACTTACTGTACTACTGTTTTGCAAGCCCACATGTACATTTGTTTTGGCATGTGTTCTGTTGCGGCGACCAGTTGAAGCACACACACACACACACACAAGTAGCCATCAGAACCGACTTGTCAGAATCCTCAAAAACAACACCAGTCAGCGGCATAATCATAACGATACAAACACAAAGAAGAGAATTATATCGGGAAAGACAACCCAATTCCCAAGCAATCCCAGTCATTTGGGATGTCTAAATACTTCTAACCATCCAGGCCAATTGGGGATGTCTAATTGTAAGGGAGAAGAATGATGAGAGAGATCTCAGTTAACACCAACCAGTTTGTTGCTGACTGGTAGTTTGTTTGTTTTGCTAGTAGTATATAGCACAATTTGTCAGACCGTAGAGGAAGGTAGATTTTTTAGTTGGCCAAAGCCTAGTGAGCTCACTCCATGTCCCCCCCAAAAAAAAACCGAAGCAAATCATCAACATGGTTTTACCATGAATTGCTTGCTGTTGTTCCTTCTCAACACTCCTTCCTATCAATCAAGGGTACGGCCTGGCTAGGTCTTTAGGTTTACTCATTTTTTATTCGTTGAAAATAAGTTTTTCATCAACTTCCGGTGCTTCAATAAAGTGTGGAAGGAATAAAAATTTCAAGCAACCAATGAGACAGCTCAACATGCACCTGAGAGGCCCCAGTTTTTGTCCAGAGGACCAGGAAAGGCATGGGGTTTTTGACTCTTTTTTAGGTACGGAAATCCACTTAACTCAATTATTTGATCCTTGCAATGCCAAATTTTGGAAAGCTTATCACAAATGTTGAAAAGCTTGGCATGTTCAGAGTTTATACCTAGTCTAAAGAAAAAAGATTACCACTGGCTGTTGACGGAATCAGATTCGAAATGTGTTTTTTTTTGGGCGGGGGACCAATCCGACCTTTTCCTCCAACCCCTGCCTCCACAACCAAATTGCTTTTGAAGCTTTCCAATTGTCACACCCTCTTATCTAACTAAATAAGGCTTCTTTGGATGCCCCAAATTACCCTTCATGCAATGGCCAATTGTGCCAATTGTTCCCCCCAAAAAGATAATTAGTTGAATAATTAATTAATTTTATAAAAATTAAGATTTATTTTAATTTTTTTAATCCCAAACCATTGACTTCCAAAACCAGACAAGCAAAGATGCAAACACGCAATCAAAAGATTAGCAGAAAATATAATAACCCAATCCTGAAACAGGGGATCTTTTGAGTCCATGAGAAGAAGAGGTGCAAAGTGGTTACTAGCAAGCAAGTCCTTCTTCTATGCTCTTCCCATGTGCAAAGGAACTTGGGAAGGGAGAGAGAGAGAATTAGAGCACTACTACTTATAGTAATTTACTTATAGCCTAGAGTTGTAACTTGTGGGCCTTGCTTGCTTGCTTGCTCCAGTTTCCAAGTCTTCAGTCAACTGGGCTGCACAGAAATTCCATTCAACCTGTTGTGCACAACTGGTCCCAGAGCTACTATCAATCAACCTGTGGATGTGTGCTATGGTTGCCCATCAATATAGACAAAAATTACTTGAAGAAGGGTAGTTCCATGGCTCTGACTCTCAAGGAGAGACTACAGAACAAATGTTCCCCCCATCTGGTATTGTGAAGTGTGAGTTTAGTTTTGGGGAACTTTCTTCATGGAAATGTACTATAGAGTTATCCTTCAAGTCATCCTGTACTTGAGCCTGCTCCAAATTACAAGCACATAATCCTTAGAACAAATAGGCTGGTGATTGAGCACTTAATGTATTGGAGGTGACCCTTCATAAATCAAGTTTTAAGAGTTTTTGTAGCATGTCATTTGTAAGTTAATTTTAATAGATTTTTTGGTCTTTTTGTTGGTGTTAAATTTTTTGGGTCTTTTCATAAATTCATATATCAATTATGAAAAATTTATTCATTTTATGTTGTGTTTATGTATACATGTATAAAACAATCTTCTTTAGTTGGGCATGTTAAGCATAAAATTAGCACATATTTAACACCTTGATTTGGTCCATTCCTTGCTACCCCTTGTAAAACATCCAAAAGGGTGTCACAATTTGTTAACCAAATTCTAGCCTTTTTTTTCTATGTATCTTAATTATTCCACTAATTATTCCCAACTTACTCCCTTGAGCAATTATCCTATAAATGCAATGGTCGTAATGTAATAAGAAGTAAGTAGGATGCAAGGTTATATTCATTTCACTTGAATTGTCTCCCTCCCACCACCATATACCTAAGACATCATAACCAACATAGTGTAAAGGCTTCAACTTCTGCCAAGCATAATCCTCTCTTCTAACAATTCACTCCCTTGTTTTCACTACCTACCCCTCCCCTTTCCTTAAATTTAACCAACCACAACTCTCAACCAAAACACAATTGTACAAGCACCATCATACATGAAGTTCAACAAGTCTTTCACAAAACATTTCTCACATCTCAAAGAAAAAGGTTCTTACGTCCAACAACCTATTGCGCCCTAATTAACCTAACCCAATTTTAGTTAAGCCTAAGTAGGGCAGCTAAAGAAGTTTTGGGGTTAACTTTAAGTTTAAGGGGGGTAGGTTAGGGCATATGACCTTATCCCTATAGGACTTGAAGAATGGGTGGTCTGGTTAGGATAAAGGGGGAAGTAGGTTGGCTAGATTAAAATAAAGTTAGATTACTATATCCTTGTCTAAAATTGGTTAAACATGTTATATAAAGAGGTTTGGACAAGGCAGGGATGCTTCCCATTAGCTTTTAACAATTAAGGTTATGGTAGGACAATCATAGTGGCATCTTCATGAAGTTGAAAAAAAATAAAACAGTTGTTGGTCCTTCTTTCTTCTTCTTAAATGATGATGATGTTGTGAGTTGTAAGGATGACAAGAGATCTTGCGCATCATGAGGAGGCAAGATTGGTGAAAAGGGGGGCTACATCTTCATGGGTGATCAAGCTTCTCAAGAGCTATTCAAGTCAAGACACATTTTGAAGGATGGAAGCAAGATCATCAAGTGATGATAGGGGCAATTACTCAAATGGGGAATTTCGTGAGCATGGTGATTAATGGCAAATGGTGGAGAATCAAAAAAGAGGTACCTAAGCTTGTCATTGGACAAGAAAGATAGGAGTAGAAAAGGGAAAAGAGCCTAAAAGGGCACTTTTGTGAGACCTAAAAACAAAAAGTAAGGGTTTGTCTTCTTGTGAAAGCAAAAAAACCTAGGAGTTGGGATAGTTAATGTTGTTAACAAGGCTATGAATGGAGGTAGGATAGAAGGAAGAGCTGCTGGTAGGTAGGAGAGTGTTGTATCAAGTAGGAGTAAGAGCTTGGTGAAAAGGAGATCCACAACTAAGGACTCCCATGTAAATCTCTTTTGTTTTTTATGTGTGAAACTTCAATTGAAAAAATCTTGTTCCCATACATGTTGTGTGTGTGTGTGTTTTTGGGTGTGATTTCCTATTTAAGGTTATGGTTAATATAGTAAGAACAAAAGGATAGGGTTGTGCACAAGAAGGGTAGTTGTTGTTTGGATCAAATAAAGCAAAAGGAAATAAATTATATCCACACACACACAAAGAAATTTCAATTCCTAACTGGTCGTGATCATTAGTGACGTGCTCCCAAGTCCCTAGCTAGCCCCAAGTTGGGGCTAAGTCACTCAAGTTGTGGAAAGGTGTGGACTCGGGGCACGCTCCCAGCTTCTAACATTGAAGGGGGTGAAAGGGGCGTGCTAAAAACTCCGGGATTAAACTAGGAAGAGGGACAAGTTACTTAGTTATTCGGTTTTGCATCCAAATCCAACCAACAAGTTGGTTAGAACTCATTCTGCACACTTTCAGTGTTGAGACAAGCCATGAGCAACCTTGGATTCACTTGACTCACCACGGCCCGGACTCGGGGGAAGCCACCACCTTCCCCCATATAGTATTCTCTGTAGCTCTCCGCCGCACTTGCATCCAAATGACTCTTTTTCCCGAGACTCCCAAAGTGGAGTCCCGAAACTATCCTAGTTTGGGCTCCCAGGACTTTGGGCGTTCATAACTTCTTGCCCCGAGCTTGGATCGGGACAAGGTCTAAACCAAAGTTGTAGCTCTCCTCGAGAGCTTTTCAACGGTGTGTCGCACTTCACCTGCACACACTGAGATCGGATCAATTCTTGACTTTTAGTGGTCGGGAGTCAAACTACTAGTTTGACTCCCGACCCTTCTTTCGACCATAACTTGTGCTATGGATGTCCAAATGGCTCATGCAAGGCCATTTTGGACATCTACACTTCAAGACCTTTACAATATTATAAAGAACACCTCAATGCAAGGTGTTTCGACCCCTGCATTTGCTCTCTGAGTTTTTGGGAGTCTCGGAGGACTCCCAAGTTCCATTTTCGGGAATGTGAGTGTCGACCTCACACTTCCCTCAAAGTGGGGTTGCGATTGAGAAAATCTTGTTCCCATACATGTTGTGTGTGTGTGTTCTTGGGTGTGATTTCCTATTTAAGGTTGTGGTTAATATAGTAAGAACAAAAGGATAGGGTTATGCACAAAAAGGGTAGTTGTTGTTTGGATCAAATAAGGCAAAAGGAAATAAATTATATCCACACACACACAAAGAAATTTCAATTCCTAACTAGTCGTGATCATTAGTTTAAGGTTGTGATTAATATAAAAAGAGCAAGATAATAAGGTTGTGAATAGGAAGGGTAATTATTATTTAGATCAGAGAAGGCAAACGAAAGTAAATTATATCGACAAAAAGATAGAGGAAAAGAGAATTCAATTCCTAACTAATCATGATTCACTAGTTTATGGTTGTGATTAACATAACAAGAACAAGAGTTAATAATAATAATAATAATAAGATAGGGTTGTGAATAGGAAGGGTAGTTGTTATATGGATCAGACAAGGTAGGAAGACATAAATTATATTTGGAGAAAGAAACAAAGTTCATTTCTTAATGGGATGTGATTCACTTGTTAAGGTTGTGGTTAATTATCTAATAAAGGCGAGAAGACATGGTTGTGAATAGGAAGGATAATTACTATCTAGACCAGATAAGGCTAGAAGGAATAAATTATATCTAGAATGAAAAGAGTTTATTTCCTAACCATGACACCTTTTAGATGTTTTCCAACGGGTAGGGGGGAGTGGCCTAAATTGAGTTGTTAAGTTGAGCTAATTTTACATTTAACACAACCTCCCCATTTAGGATCCCTCGCTTTTTCTACCTACCTCCTCTATCCAACAACAGACCCAAATACATCTACTTAATTTTCCCCCATTCGCATCCAATAACAACATTCATGAAGTCCCCACTTGAGCAATTGCCATCACCACCTTTTGATGATCTACTTCCATATATTCTCTACATGTGTTGTTGACTTGAAAATATTTTGAAAGACTTGTTTATCCATGATGTTTTAGCCCCCTTCACCTAGCTCACCCTCTCGTGATGTGTCAAAATCCCTCTTAATCTTTAAAGATCACATCATTCTCACTTCTCACACTCCTTCATGCCCCACTCATTGCTTCATGAAAAAAAAAGAGCAAAGGTTAGCAATGACTTTCCTCCCTCTTAGCTTCAATGAAGAAGCTATTATTATTATCCTACCCTAATCTTAAAAATTGGTAAAAACTTTTGGGAAGCATCCTCCAACCTATTCATACATTCTTATCCAATGAGTTTAGTTAGTCCAAACCAAAGGTAAAACAACCCCACCGTATTCTAATTCAACTAGCCTACCACCCCCTTTTACACTAACCAAGCTACCCACCCCCCAAATCCGACTGGGAAAAGGACACACAAACACCTTAACCTATTCCCTTGGACCCAAGGTTACCCCAAATCTTCTTTAATCAACTTACATTTTCTAATCAAAATTGAGTTAAGTTAATCTGGTCCCAACAAGGCCCAAGTAGCAAATTTGTTTTGTTGCCTTGAATTTGGATTGTCTTCTAGTACTTTTCTTCTTGATATCGTTGCCTTGAGCTTTCAATTGTTCTACTACTCCTCTTCCTAATCCTTGTCACTTGAGTTTTAATCATCCTATCATTTTTCTTCTTGTTTCTCATTGGTTTGAATTTTCAATCATCCAACTATTCCTTTTTTTAATCCTCATTGTCTTGCTACTCATGTTCTCCCTAGTGCTTCTCTTCATGGTTTTCACCATCCTATTGGTCATCATGTTCAACCTTAATGTTCCTCTTCTAGTCCTATTATCTTGTTACTTATGGTCATCATCCTAGTTTTAATCTTTCGTTTGCCCTACCTTTCCTTACCCATTGTACACTCATAATTTAATTATTAAAGGGATGTAGCAACCTTGTTGTTACAACCTTGTTGCTACAATTTTTTTTGTCACCATTATGGTCCTTACCCTTTGTTTGGGTTTTTAATAGCTATTGAATAACCTAGGTTAACAATTCAACTTCTTCCTTAGTGGATGAGCTTTAAATCATGTGTGGAAGTTTAGATGAAGTGGTCACCTACCTCTTTGACATGGGCTTAGTATACATTAAATTGATATAAACAATGTTCTTGCATATTTATTAGTTAATTTTTGAGTTTTCCAATTAACCATAATCAAGGAATTTGTTACTTTTTTTTTTTTTAATTTCCCTTTGTTAAATAGTTCTTTAATTGTTTCTATTAATGCCTTTTCCATAGCAATGTTTTAAAAGATATCTAAACATTCATTAAAAGTCACAACATGTGATTGAGAGTAATATATTAATGGTTTTTTACCTATGGTGTGTCTTGTAAGCAAATAGGACAATGACAACAAGGTATAAAAGTTTGTCCTTTTGTTTGTCAAATTTGGAAAGGTTTGCAATTCCTACTACAATTCTGACATGTTATGGGTCTTTCCATGGTACAGTGTAGACAAAAAGTAGTTATGGTTTGACATTTTTCACTGCAACACATTTTTTATGTGTTTTTATAAATATTTGGAGAAGGCTTTTTTGATGGAAATGTGCAATTAAAGGTGGTTAACAACTTAAATTGTCATAATGTTGTGAAATTGTTGCACAAATCAACAATTCAATTATCAATTGGAGTGCATTTTAAATTTGCAATAATGTGTCACAAACTCAACAATGTACAAAAAAGACAAGGAAATATTAATTTTAATGAGAATTTGTCCATGGAACTTTGCACATACAAACATAATGAATAATCTTTCACATCAAAATTTTCAATTTGTCATAAAGTCAAGAAGTTTATATTAAATGATACAAAAATAGTTGGTAGTACATTATGTTATTGTAATGTTGATGATTATGATTTTTTAAGTTGTAAAATGTTTTTCCATAAAATATGTAGTTAGGTTGAATGTTGTCTTTTATCATTCTACAAAAGTAAAGTGGAAATTTAAAATTATTGAAAAATGGTATTCTATGTTAAATAGGGTGTTTTAAATAACATTTATAAATGTATAAAAACACATTTATGAATCAATTTCATATTCATGGTTTATATAATTGGTCCTATTTTTAAACTTCAAATCAATTTAATGTGATTTCTAGAAGAATTCAAAGTGAGTGAAATTTTGTGTTAGTATTTTTGATACTATATGTATTTTTAATTTTGACACAAAGTGTGTACACCATACCATGGAAACGCCCTTATCCTAGAAACAATAGAACAAACACAATAATTTTGGTTAGATATGGTCACCTTACATTTTCACATGTTATTTAACCCTTAGATGTATCTTACTTCAAATTACCCTTCAAAATATCATTTGGAAAAGAACAAAATGTGACAAGTTATAAATAAATATAACAAACCAAATAAGTTTATTCTCATTAGATGGGTAGGGGGTTTGCATGCCATGATGTACACAAAACATTGTCATATTTGACAATTTTCAATATCTATTTGAGTTTCATGCATCATGATGGAAATTTGAAAAATAATTTTCACTAAAATTTTATACTAAATGATGGTTTATGTCCCAATTTAGCATTATGTTGTCTTTGGGAGGGGGGGGGATAGTAGTAAATACATGAGTAAAAATATTAAGTGTAATTTGTTGGTTGTTGGGTAAAAATATAAGTTAATTAGTTTAAAATAGGGTACATTTTATTCAAATAATAAATTTAATTACAATATAAGGTATGTAATAATATGAAATAATGGATTATAATTAATATATGGTGGTTTTAATATGTATATATTAACAAATTAGATAATAATAGGTTGACCAAAAATAGGTTGGACAATTATCTAATACCCCTTCTAAAAATGGTCGTTTGACGCACATAGATCCCAAACTTTACATTAAGTGTCCCCCTTGAATATGTTGTGAAATCAATGCACATATGAGTAATATAATATTCTAACAAAGTATTGTTATGATTTGCAAAACCTTAAAACATTTTTACAATTCCAACAAAAAGACTAAAAAGTAGTACATTTATTAATAATTTATCCATGAAATTTTACACATATAAAAAAATAAAATTAAAAAACAATCTTCCCCGTCAAAATTTTCAATTTTTCTTAAGGTTGTGGAATTTATATCAAATGATTTTTAAATGTTCATTAGTACAGTATGTTATGATAATGTTGATGGCTATGATTTTTTTAGGTTGAAAATTGTTCTTCCATTGAAGATTTACTTGGGCCAAGTGTTTTTAAGCATTTGAAAAAAATAAAATGAAGTTTTGAATTTTTTAAAAATGAAAAATTGCTATCAAATAAGGGTTTTCAAATAACCTTTCTTAAATGATTGGTGTACATTTACAAAAATGCACAATGATGATCCAATTTCATATTCATGATTTTTGTTATTTATTTTAATTTTGAGGCCCAAATCATTTGTATGTGAAATTTAGAATAATCCAAACTGAATGAAATTTGACATGTTGTTACTTTTGATTTTATATGTGTTCCAGTTTTCAAACAAATTGTGTACACTATGCATGAAAACATTTCAAGGTAGAGAAGGCTTTAAATCAATTATTAACCAAATAAAACATCAAGTTAGGTTTTAGGGCTTGCAAAATATTGCCTTTGGATCCTAAGGTCATGGATGACAAGATTTGGTTCTTAAAAATTTACATAGGAATAAAAAGTAATGAGGAAAATGAAAGTAATACATATCATATAATGGATATGATCACAGTCAACAATGTGAAAAATAATTTTTTGTTATATATTTAAAATTACAAAAAAAGATCCACTACACATATACAACTTATATTGGAGACATGCTTACGATAGATTAAAACATAAGTTTATATATAAGTATTTTAATATTTTTTTATTTAGATTAAAACATAAGTTATTATATAAGTATATATATTTTTTATATTTTCCAAATTTACATTCACAAACCAAACACAAAAGTCATGGATACTTGGTCAAGTGTTAGAATAATTTGTAGCACAATTTCTCATAGTCGACGACTAATTGATCATAGGCAATAATTTGAATAATGACAAGGTCACATGCTTTCGTTAACTAGCTTGATCATGCACTATATAAGAATTCAATCACCAACCTATGTTCGGTCATTGGTGTACTTACCCTACTTGAAAACCTTGTAAGAAACAAAAGAAAATTTGTGATACTCCATATTGCAAAGCATTCCAAACAAGCATAAAAATAACAAGATAAGGGATCAAACTCCAACAACCATTGATACCAATGGGTTTTTCCAAGTTTTGACATGTTCCCATTTTCTTTTACCATATTGCAACCATCCTCCATCACACCATCATCCATCTATTGTGACACTTCTGGCCCTATTTAGGCCAAACCCAAGAGAGGAGAGCCTCCTAATGTGCCTTGGATAAGTCTATAATGTTGCTGATTTGAACCAAAGTGGGGCGGGTATCATTAGAAATTGCACCAAACCCCCACCCACCAGGTATCAAGCTGGGTATCAAAGTTGATAACCATGGTTATCAAAAAAATCAAATGCTTGATTTTGGTATATAATCGCAATTATCAAAAAATCAAATAATACCGCGTTATTACATATAATCATGGCTCTCAAAATGTCTTGAAAAAACATCAAATATCCACGTGAAATCATCGGGTTTTTGCCAGTTCTTTCATGAAGCTCAACAATTCTTTGAAGCTTTTTGAAATACCCAGAATCAACGGGTATTTCAAAAATCAAATACCCACTCCCACACTGGTGTGAACTTTTTGGACTTGCCATAAGAGAGAGGTTAGAGCAATTAGGAGATGAGCTCCTTGTGTAGTAAAGTAGCCTCAAGACAATCATCAATCAAGTGATGATATTCTAGTTTAAAAAGCACCCCACAAGTTACAAGTGGTCCCAGAGAGGAGCAACAATAATAGAGCTTCTTTGAAGTAAAAGAAAGACATTGTCCAGTAAGAAGATCTCCTTGGATGATGAGATACCTAGAAATGCAATAGCACTAGGCAAAAATAAAATTGAAATAAAATTAAAATAAATTAAAATAAAAATAAAAATAAAATAAGAATAAATAAAATAATTTTTTAATCACTTTGGGTTACTTGAAATTCAAGGAACAACACACATGGAATCCCCCACCCCCCTTGGGTAATGCAAATAGTTGACCTTTGATGCTCATTGTCCTTTAACAATTGATATTTTTTGGAAATTATTCTTTTATTGCAAGGACACAAATGTCTGCATTTTCAAAGGAATCCATTACTTTTTGGCTCACTTTTTTTTTTTTTTTTCTTGAGGGAGTTGGGGGGGGAGATGGGTTTCAATTTTTAGGAAATTTGTGATATTTCCAACAAGTTCCCATCAAGTTCCCATCAAAATGCACAATGTGTTCATAACATCAAGTTCCCAAATGTTCCCAATCTGTTTGCCAATTGGTCCTTGTCTTGTGACTTGTTTGGGTGCTTTGTTTAAGCTATGGTTTTTGTCTTACATGGAATTGGGCCCTTTTTTTTATTGAATATGTTTCCTAACCCAATTGTTTCAGCATATGTGTTGACCTTAATGCTTTTGGAAGTATGTCCATTCATATAGATAATATAATTTTATATGCATGCATGCATGCATGTGTGTGTGTGTCTTTGAAGTAGTCTCCCATGCTCTCAAAAACCCACTTACTTCACCTACTAAAAATGCATGAGCTTTTCCTTTGTTTCTCTTGATCACAACATGCCTTATAATGTAAGCTATACAAATGATTTTTATTTATTTTTCTCTCCCACAAGAAAAGCAATCCACCCTACCACACCTAAATTAATGACAAAGAAAGCTTTTGCTTCAAACTCCATTTTTCTTGTTAATGTGTATTTTACTCCAAAGGATGATGAGCTTTATTTTACCTATAGTAAATTTAGCATGCCCTTAAAACCTACCTTCTATGTCTCAGCACACAAAGCTAAATTCTTGGGTTTTCTCAACCATACTTAACTTACCTTCCACTCAACATTTGAACTAAATTTTTAAGTGCACGACTTTCTCAACTATTCATGAGTAGCAATCAAAAGAAGATGATCCAATGGAATATGAAGGTTTTGCTTGGTGCATGGAGAAAGATTTAGCTTGCCTCTTTGTGGGGATTTCTTCCCTCTCT
>Ga0209611_10002202_pt1 | contig 34213 bp, 27 predicted proteins | sample S1TSphgellanicum_3_FD_187693 | JGI IMG/M metagenome (GOLD analysis project Ga0209611, IMG submission 187693) | Host-associated microbial communities from peat moss isolated from Minnesota, USA - S1T2_Fc - Sphagnum magellanicum MG (SPAdes) (version 2) | ecosystem: Host-associated > Plants > Peat...
GGGGGGGGGGGGGGGGGGGCACAATAAATTGGTAAGGCTTGGGATCATGAGAATTTTTACACTTGCAAAGATTTTTTTTAGTTAATCAATCCCAACAATTTTCACTATTTGACCTGAATCTAGTAGATCATGATGATTAGTCCTCATCCTTCCATGTGAACAACATTTAGTTTGATTTTCACCCAAGAAGAACAATTTATGTCCCATTAGTTGCAAATGTGACCAATTTAGTTGCAACCCTATGAATGTACAAAGGTGTATTTTGTGAATTCTAAAAAATATAATTGAGTGTATTAATATTTATAAATGTATATTTTGAATGCATATGAATAACCATATTACATGTGTATTCAAGTAATATTATTAACATAAATGGCCTCAATATTATGGTTACACTAATTAGTGTATATTTTGAATATATTAAAATTTTATGTAAAATATTTACTAAATATATTGTGCCCATATTACAAGTTTATCCAAACCATCTTTTATACTTCTTAAAATTATTACAAATGACATTTTATTATTATTATTATTATTATTATTATTATTATTATTATTAATTATATTTTTATATTAGTTACATGTAATAAAAAGCTAAATTTCAATATTATCTTTCATTAATTTTTTAAAATATTAACAATTTATTACATAATGATCATAATGATGATGATGATAATGATATTGAAATGATAGGACAAATAATTATATAATTATTGAAATAATTACTAAAAGTCTAATATATTATCATATTATTATTAAATTATTTTCAAATGATTAATGTACTTATTAAAACTTGATTTTTCATTTATTAAAATTTTAAAATTATAATAAATCATAATAGATCTAACAAGTGACATAATAACATATAATAATATATAATAAAAAAATAGCTAACCTAGGCAAGCTACAAATTACATTATTATTATTATAAGTATTCAATTATGAAGTATTATTATATTATAATAATTACCAAGAAATATTAATATATAGTTTTAAGTTTCTATATTTCAAATTTATAAATAGTATTAATTAATTATTAATTTTCAATTATTATAATCATTCACTGATATATAATTTTTATTTTCATTTTTATTAGTTTATAATAATTACTGTAGTAGTTAGAATGGAAATCTAATAAATTAATATACAAATGAAAAAATTCTTTTCTAAGGAAAAATATCCTTGTGAAAAATATTTATTGTAATAATTCATAAATAGTTATAATGAATTAAGTAATAATATGAATAATAAAAATAAAATAGTAAATGTTGGTTACCAACTAGCTACAATAATAATTGAATTAATGTTATTTTTATTATTAAATATTTATTATGAATTATAAAATTGAAAATAATTATGGAAATAATTATAATAAAATAGTTAACCTAGGCTAGGTTTTAATTATATTATTAGATTTAAAAAAGTAATATTAAATTTTTATAATCATTAATTATTAATTACTGAATATTTCAGTTATTGTATTAATTTATTTGGTTATGAAATAATAATAATAAATAAATAAATAATTAGCTAATTATTTCAATATTAGCCAACTACTAGTTAATGATATTGGTTGATAGATCATTATAGTTCATATATAATTTGATTAAATATTATTACTATTTATCTAGCTAATAAAATAAGTAATATTTAATAAATAATTAATAATTCAGTAATCATAATATATTAATGATTACTACTATAAATAATTAGTTAGTTAGATAGTTTATAAAATGAATTAGTTAATTTTTAGTTTAGTTGTTAATTAATTAATTAACAAGCTTAATAATTTATTTTTCTATATTATATTCATTAAATAATGAGTAATTTTATTAGTTAATTAGTTAGCTAGTTAGTTATCACTTACTTACTTAATTGTATACTTTTCAAGATGAAAATGAAGCCAAAACATATGTGATAAACTTTTTAGTTGCAAGTTGTTTGTGATTAAAAATGTTTTGAAAAGTATTAAACAAGGTGTTTTGTTTTTACATTTTCATATTTAAAAACATGGACATATTGGATGAGCCAATGAAATTAACTTAACCCAAAATAAAATATAAATATTCATGTACTTACATTTAATTACCTACTTCCCTAACTTACCCACCTATTTTTCTACCTACCTACCTACCTAAGTAGGTATTTGGCCTAGGTAAGTAAATAGGTTTTATCTAGATAGGTGTTTAGTCTAGATGGGCAGGTAGGTATATAGGTAGGTAACTACCTAGTTCAACCTACATATTTTAATATTGATTTAAATTGAATTTGGACAAATTCAATTAATATGCCACGTGGCAAATTTCTATTGCACCACATGTCACAATCTAAACCATCCAAACATAAAAATTAAACATCTTAGATTATTTCAAAATAATAAAAAAATATTTTTAATTATTAAGAGTTGGGACATGTGGCAACACATAATTTGTTCCCATTGTTCACCAAAAAAGTTGCATTGTAGATGCAAACAACAATATGTATCTAACAAGTCAAAGGATGAAGGCGTATTTTGTTGATTTTTTCTTTCATCCAAAATTTGTTGTCATTTGCAATTGGTGTCAACATGATTTGTCTAACGTGACTATTAAAATTTTACTTGCAAATGTCACTTGCAACTAAAAATTAGTCGTAGAAACCAGTTACAAAATGGCCATTTTTTACTAATGTCTGGGAGTACATCTAGGTGTCAATTATGCCAAGCTAATGATCACATTACAATGGCCTATCCAAAACATAATGATATGTGGTTCAAATGCGGCAAATGTGGTGGAGGACATAGGGCTGAGAAATGTGGCATAAGGTGTTCATTCTGCAATGGCTTAGGACACTCAGAGGATCATTGTTGGAAGAAGAAAGACATTAAACCTTCTAACTCCATTGCCAACTACCTTGAAGTGTTAGTCAATGATGAAGAAGCCACATTGACAGAACTGAATAGGATTTGTGGTGTTAATCAAATTTGTCATCTAGAAACATGATTCCCAATAGAAGGCTTCTGATGTAGGCTAATGAAGTAAAGGGAATTGCCGAAAAAGTCGAAAACGTTGAGGTAGGAGACAGAACCGGGGAACTAATGCTTGATTTTGGAGCAAAAAAAAAAAAAAATTTACATTTCATGAAGGGCTGGATTTCCCTCATCCCCATGGAGACAATCATGAAGGTCCTTGGAGAATTAGAGTATCTTGAAGGATTGGTTAAACTGGCCAGAAGAAAGAAAAATGAAGAGATTGGTAGGAATCAAGTTACAACTGTCAACAATACCCCTACTATCAGAAGGATTTCTGTGAACAAAACTTATTGAGGGAAAACCATGCACTTGCCCATAGAGATCAACAATGGGGCGATTGAGGGACTTGTAGATATTGGCGTGTCTATGTCAGTAATGGCAACTATATAGTATGAGAGCTTGGAATCATGCATTTGGTCTCCGATCATGAGACATACAAGATGACATCTAGAACTGTTACCACTACTTTGGGGAGGTTGGATGACATACATGTGCATGTTGGCAATGTGGTTTGTAGTATGGTGTTTTTGATGGTGGATACGGACACATATGATCTCTTATTGGGTTTAAACTTCTTCATGAAGATTGGGGCAGTGGTCGAAGTAGAAAATGTCACCATCCAGGTTAGGCATGGACCTGGGGTTGATGTGGAAATGCTACCTTTGAATGTTGGGAACATTATATAGTATGGGGAGACATGGCCTACCTCTTTAGTGGAACATATAAAGAATTTTGACAAGATGTTCCAGCAACTCCAAATGGAGGACCTACTTGAGAAAGGTTTGTCTTAAAAAGGCAGATGTTCTTTAAACCCAAATTATCCTAATGATGAGGGATCATTTGATGACAACATGATTGAATTTGGGAGTGAAGTTGATGAGGAAGATGCTTAGGTAAGCCTGATCATGCAGGAAACTTATGTGGCACCTAAAGATGATCTGAAGGACTAAGGGTTGAACCATCTTCTTCAACATGAATTTGCTAATCAAATTGTGAATTTGATCTTACAAGATCAGAACAATAGGCTGTTGGAGGAATATATAATAGAAGGAGATGATTATGCTTATTGGTTTCAGTGGGCAATTGTTGAAGAATCAAAAAATTTCAATGGATGTTCTATTAATGTGCCTATGTTTAATCTAGTGCATTTGTCGCAACCTTAGCCTTGGGCTCACGAACAAAGCAAGGGCTCGCAAAGGTGTGGGCCAAGAATGAAGCATGGGAGTCACATTTCATGCACCTAGGAGTGTAGGGAAGTGTGAAGGAATGAACCCGCACACTCCCAAGTGAGCTCCCACTTTGGGAATTGGAGTTCCAAATTTTCAAAGGGCAATTGCAAGGATCAAAATTCATTGGATTGACAAGTTCCTTATACTATCCAAAATCTCTTAAAATGTAAATGTCTGAAATGGGCTCGCATGACCCATTTGGGCACTTTAAAAATAAGTTATGGCCAAAAGAATGCCCGAGAGTCAAATTGCCAATTTGACTCCCAATCACTAAAAGTCAAGAATCACCATGATTTCCTTGCGTGAAGGTGATGTACCACATACCATTGGAAAGCTCTAGACGAGGCTTACAATGTTGCTTTAGACCTCACCACAATTGGAGGTCTGCACATAAAGTTATGGGCCTCCAAAGTCGCAGGAGTCCTAGTTTCGCAAATTTCAGGACTCTAATTTGAGAGTCCCGGGACAAAATGACATTTGGATGTTAACCCCGTGGCCACACACAAAGAATACTATAAGGGGGAAGGTGGTGACTTCCCCCAAGTCCGAGCCATGGTGAGTCTTGTGAGTTTGTGTTTGCCCGTGGTTTGTCCGTGCACTGAAAGTATTCCAACTATGCATTAACGAACTTGTTGTTTGGTTTGTGTAGGTCCGCATGAATAATTGATCCGCTTGTCATTCGTTATAGTCCCCATCCTGGAGCTCTAGCATGCCCCTCTACCCCGAAGTGCTATGAGTTAGGGAGCGTGCCCCAACTCTTTATCCTTCCGTTGTTTTCACCTTAAACTCACATTTGAGTCCATCAAGGAGCTTGGGAGCGCGTTAGCATTTGAGTCATGAAAGCATGTAGCAGGGTGTTCCATCTGAAGATGAAAGGTGGGATGAAATACAAAGCAAGATAAAGTTTGATTAAGCCCCTGGTGAAACAAGGTTAAAGGACTATGGACTTTTTTGGAGGACTTCAAGGATGTTTTTGCTTGGCACAAAGGGGAGTTGGGGTGTTGCACAATAGGGGAACATGCAATTGACACACAAGGCTTTCCCTCATGTTGCACCACACCTGGGAGGTTGTCTTATTGGGAAGAAGTTAAAGTGAACATACAAATTCAGGCTTTGATCAAACTTGACAAGATGAAAAACAATCACTCTAAATATGCTTGTAGGGTTAGTCTACTTGTTAAGAGGGATGTAGTAGATGGTTTTGTGGTGATTACAGACCATTGAACATGTAGACTAGAAGGGATTCATTTCCAATGCCTTTAATTGATTATGTTCTCTCTTAGATGGGAAGCAGCTAATGGTTTAATGCATTAGATTTATAATCTAGTTTTTGGCAAATTCGAATGTCGCCAAATGACATTAAAAAGACAGTTATAATCATGAAGTTTGGTTTTTATGACTAGAATGTGATGCCATTTGAACTGAATAATACAACAAGGACGTTCTCCAGAACCATGGTAGAAATGTTTAAGGATTGAACATACCAATTCTTGAAGGTCTTTGTTTATGATGTCAATATACGTAACCAAACATGGGAATAACACCTTACATACTTGAAGGTTGTTCTTACATGATTGCGGGAGGTGAATTTGAAGCGAACCCTCAAGAAATGTTCTTTTGGTGCACAACATATTGTATTTTTGGGACATGTTGTGACTAGACATGGCTCATATCTTGATCCAAAGAAGATACAATTTGTTAAGGATTTTCCAATACCCAGGATTGTAAATAATGTGTGGGGCTTTTTAGGTTTGACAGGATATTACAAGAATTTTATATGGGGATATGTTAAAATTGTTGTGCCACTTTTTGATTTGACCAAGAAGGATTAGAGTTTCCTTAGGACCCCTACTTGTCAAGAAGCTTTTGACACATTCAAGTTCAAGTTGATTAAGGCACCCATCCTTGTAAGACCTAACTTTGAGAAGCCTTTCATACATTTGTGAAAGGGGTAGGGTTAGTTTTATCCTAGAAGCAAAATAAACATGAATGTGTTACTACATATGCAAGTAAGGGTTTCACACCCTCACAAAGAAAGTTCCATCCTATGGAAGGTGAATGCTATGCTTTAATATGGGGGATAATGCATTTTTAGCAGTATTTATATTAGGCCTCCTTTGTTGTCAAGACTAACCACAAGCCATTAGAGTGGCTTGCAATAGTATTTGATCCATTTGGCGAGAGAGGCAAGTGGATATCCATGCTCCAAGACTTCAATTTCAAAATTGTCCATAGGACAATAGCTAGGCATGCAAATGTTTGATGCTTTGAGCCACAGTCCAGTTGGTTCACATGATGAGGATGAGGATTTTGGGGTGGAGTTATAAGATGAGAAAAAAAATGTTAGTGTGGCACAAGTTTGGAAATCCACCACCTTGAGTCCACATATCCTTACTATCTCCTAGGATGTTGATGTTGAACTAATGTAGAAGGAAGAACAAGAAGAAATTAATTAGTCTGGGTAATTTGTAGAAGAGAATTATAATATTTTAGCTGAGGTACCTACCCCAAAAAGGAAGGTGAGTAGGATTTTAGCACTAGACACTAATTATTGGGGATTGATTTGTGAGGCCCAATTCTAGTGGATGTTGAAATAAACCCCATTGATGTGAATAATAGTGAGAAGACATTGAAATAGAGGAAACAAGAAAACATATGGACATTTGGAAGGATGAAACTTGCATGACCCTATTGTCTGAGGTATTCTAAAACAAGTGTCAGATGATGCTACTAAAGCAAACTGAGTTAAAAGAAGATTATTGAATTACCACCAGAGAGGAGATACTTTGTTTTTCAAGAATCTGGTGGTGCCGAAGCTTGAAGAAAGAAAGGTGCTGGTTAGAGACATACACGAGGAGATTGAACACTTTAGCAAAGGAAGAACACTGGTTGAGGTTAAGAAGAGGCATGACAAAATTGAAACTATGAGAGCGGTGGTGAAACAATGCCAACGTTGTCAACTTGCCAAAAATTCAGGAAGTATCAGGTTAGGTGTTGAGGAGATGAAGAATATTCCAATCTATGACCTATTTAATAGGGTGACATTGGATATTGCTAAGCCTTTGCTTGAAACTAAAGATGGAAACATGTATGCTCTGGTCACCATTGGCCACTACTGGAAGTGGTGTGAAACAAAGCTTGTCAAGGATCATGATGCTACTACCACCATAAGATTTATGGGAGAAGAAATCATATGTAGATTTGGTGTGCCCAAGTTCATTCTCACTAATAATGGAGGTGAGTAGATGGTTGAATTTGACTTGATGTGTAAGAAATATGGGATCACTCATCATTTCATAGCTCCACAATGGCCTCAATGCAACGAAATGGTGGAAAGGAGATTAAAACCTTAAAGAATGGATTATCTATTGTGTCATCTACTAATTTGGATAATTGGGATCTCCAGTTACCTTAGATTTTATTTGGCTATAGAAGTGGTGTTCAAGCCAACACTAATTTTTTTCCTTTCATGGTGTTGACTAGAAGAACCCCAAGGCTCACATGTGATAAAAACCTTGTTGCATTCAATAATGTGGAAAAGGAAGAGCTCACCTTGGAGGAAATGACACAACTTATGCTGGAGAAGTTCAAACTCATTTCCAATACGCATTCATCTGTGTTGGAGAATGTGGACCAAGCACAAAAGAGAACGTAGAAGCTATGTTGCGCGAAAAGGGAAATAAAAGTTTGTAGGATTTGAAGAAGGAAAAACCATGGTAAAAATGAGAAAACCAGGAAAAAGGAGGGCATTACTTGCTAATTGGGAAGGTCCGTATGCCTTTATGAAATACAAGGATGAGAAGGGTTGTAGAGAATTTGATGACAATAGCCAAGTCTGCATCATAAAAAAGATTAATGGGCAAGCAATGGGAACGTGTTAGTCGTGATTTACAAGTGTTCAATTAAGTTCGATCATTTTGAGATCTGTGTGGACACGGATAAACTAAGGAAGGAGGTGTCACATGTGTAACAAAATTTTAATTTTAGGGTTTGGATGTGAATGGGGAAAAGTTTTAAGATTTTAAAGAAAAATGTTTTTTCTTGTTTTCGGTTGGGGTGTTTACACACAACGACAATGGAGACAAGGAAAAAGAGTGATGGAGATGTGGTGGTGTTTATGGCTTTTATGTTTTTGTGTCGTTTTTTTAAATTTGGGATGAGTGAGCTGGAGTGGATATTACTAGACACTAGCTGAATGTGAGGCAAGGGAGCTACCAAGCAATGGGGAGTCGGTGGAATTTTTGTTGTGGAGCTGGAAGAAAGAAGAATAAGAAGGTAGATAAGTGGGGGATAGAGAAGAGAAAAAAAAGGAGGAAGAAGGCTAGATTTTTGGGCTGTAACAGAAGTACTGAGTAATCCATTGCACCATGTACTTCGATAGACAAATTTTTTGTTTAAGAGGTGGATTTGAAGGTTGATGATGAGGGGGATGATGAAGATCTTAGGGGTCTCAATAACAGTTTGTAATCTTCTCAATGTGTGTGTGTCGGGTCGATTTGTGTGTGAATGTTGTTGATTTGCATATCATGAAAGAGCACCCTAATTACTAGAAACTCCAAAAAACAATCACATTGCATCAAATTTTACAAGGTGGATCATGAAAGGGGCATGTGGTTCTTTGTAAAGCTTGTGTAGCAGTCAATGGGGAGTTGAAGTGTGTTGTGTTTTATTTTATTTTATTTTTAAATTTTTTTTTGTGTATTGTCAATTTGAGGGGTGGTGTTATGAATACTGTTTATGCAATCTATTTGGACTCAGGGATTTATATTACAAATTGTAACCTGGTACTTGGGTTCTTCTTAAAGTTTAATGTTGCTTTGGGAGTTTATGTGGTCTAAAGTAATTGAGAAAAGCAGGAAGGCTAGTGGGCTCAAGAGAGAGAGATCGGAGAGATCTGACCCCTTAGAGACCTAAGCCTTTCATTATTTACAATAGCAGGAATTTAGGTGGTTTCTGGCTCGCAGCCAGTGGGTAATTCTGAGATAGCTTCTACCGTTTAATATATGTGTTCCTTGTTTTGATTATTGTGTGTCCAAGTTTTGGTGTCACAGATTCTCTGTTGTGTCAAAAAAATTATTTGGATTCCCCTGTGTGAAATCTGCCTGCTAGATTCCCCTCTGTGTCTCATCTTTCCCTGTGGCCAAACAAAATCCCTGCGTTGTGTATTTTAGATGCAATCTGACAGGGTTTTCTGACCACTTTGCCTACAGGGAAACCTCCAAAAGGTTCTTTTGATCGTGGTTTGTCAAGGCTGTGCAGCAAAAGGGTTTGTCAAGATTCTTGGGTTTGGTAGGAGGAACTTTGCCAACTAGGTCAAGATGTCAACCTATAGTAGGAAGTACGCTGAGGAGCTCATGGCCACGGCTAAGTACCTTGCGACTCCTGGGAAGGGGCTATTAGCAGCGGATGAGAGCACGTCCCGGGACAATTGGGAAGCGACTGGTCAGCATCAATGTTGAGAATGTGGAGTACAACAGGCAAGCGCTTCGGAAGCTTCTATTCACGGCACCCGATATCGCCCAATACCTCAGTGGCGTCATTCTGTTTAAGGAAACCCTGTACCAGAAGACTCACGATGGTAAGCCGTTTGTGGAGCTGTTGAAGGAGAAAGGAGTGCTACCTGGCATCAAAGTGGACAAAGGCACTGTGGAGATCTATGGAACAAACGGAGAGACGACGACTCGAGGTCATGACAACCTTGGGCAAAGGTGCCAGAAATATTATGATGCTGGTGCTCGGTTTGCTAAATGGAGAGCTGTGCTGAAGATTGGCATTACTGAGCCTTCAGAGCTTGCTACTCAGCTTAATACACAAGGTCTTGCTCGCTATGCCATCATCTGCCAGGAGAGTCTTCATGTCAAAGACTACAACTATTAGGGTTTAGGGTTTACTGGGACTTGAGACTCTTCATGTGAACTTTAGACTTTCTTCTCCAAGACTTCTTGTAGTTTGCTGCAACCAAAGTTGTTACATAACTGGAGATTTTGGTTAAGTGAGGAAATCACCCATGTGCACAAACCACCTGCACACAACCCTAAACTCTAAACCCTGAATATCATTCATACCTTTACTTGTTGCAAGCAAGGTCATCTAGAATAGGACTTCTAGTACATATGGGGGGGTTTAGAATTAGATGCAGTTTTGCAATCCCAAGTGTTGTTTTGCATCCTGTCACTGACCATGATTTTTCCTGGTTTGTCATTTTGTGGGATTCCTGTAGCTTTGTTGAGATGTTTGCTTGCTTATAATATCTTGTCCATCCAGAAGCACCATGTGCTCTGGTTGCAATGTTTCATAAGATGTCCATGTATATGTGGTTAAAGGACTTGTCTTCATTACACCTGGGATTTGTATAGAAAAGTTTTTGGGGATGCCTTTCATTTTTGCAATACACTACGTCAAAAATGTCATTTTATGATTAGTCCTGCACGACTACAAATGGATAAAGCAACTAAAACTGACATAAACCATGCATCCCAATCAACTACAAATGGCATAAACAACTACATAAACCATGCATCCCAATCAACTACAAATGGCATAAACAACTAGTATAGTCGATAAGGACTTATCATATAATGACATTTCCGACATAGTGATATGAGAACTTGTTGTCCATTGCAGCTGTTTAAATAGTAAATAATATGATTCTTTCCCTTTAGGAATCAAAATTCACTTCAGACCATTTTGAGAACATACCTCTCTAAAAATTTGACAAATTGGAACTGGTGAAGAATGAACCAACTGCTTGACAGTGGGGAAGAATTTGGCCACCTCAATCTTCAGGAGAGAAATTCACCCAAAGGCTGCAAGCTTTTCAAAACCTGCCTCCCACCCATCATTTGACAACAGAGGTGAGGATTCTCTCCACCTAAACTGTCTTCTGGGTCTTCAGCACCCTGCCAGAAACAATGAGAGAAGCAGGATGCAAGTTTCAACAGTATTGTTGATAGAGATCAAGACTGGTAGTCCCATGTGGAAGGATCCCAAACCATCTGGAGAGACTCAAAATGTTATTTGAGTGATGAAGAATTCCACACCTGGCAGATGCTACTTCAACACACCATGATTGTGAATATCTTCTAACTGCAAGTGAGGTGATTATATATAGTGTAGAAGAAACCAACATGAAAACAGACCAAAAAAGACTGCAATTCAAAGATGTGATTAGTGGCAAAGAGTCAGCTGATCCAGAACTTGTGTGGTCATTGGTATGGCAATACCAGAGGAATCATGTCCATGAGAGATTACAGAGAAATACTTTCTGTGACAACAACGCATTTAGAGGCAACACACCACCAAATGACTGTGGTTGCAAACTTGGGAGAGCTGCTGCTCACGGAGCATCAGATCCATCACCTTCTATCATGAATAGCACTGATGAGCTGCTTCCATGACTGCTGCAACTCAAGCACCACACTCCCCATGTACTCCAATATCAAAGCTTCAATATGGCTGCTCCCACACTCTCTGTGAAGGTCCAGTAACAAGAACAGTCATTGAGTGAATGAAACCATGAAGTCTCATGAACTCTGAAGTACGTGTCAATAGAAGGCTAAACCACAAACAATGGAACCTTGTAATAGAGGGAAATTCCTTCATAACATAAGCAAATGTGACGATATTCCCACAAATTAGAAATTGCTACATCACTAGAAAGGGATGATTCAACATATGGCATTGAGACATCACATGTTGCAAACTTACTCAGAACAATGTGAGAAGCAGGATGCAAGTTTCAACAGTGTTGTTGATAAAAATGCAACAATGTCCAGGGAAACTCGTCTTTCAAAACAGTTTCAACTACATCCACTGCATATAACTTTGTTACTTGGAAAAGCATCAACCCCACAAGACAAGAAAAAATGCATCAAATTGAAAATTTGTAACTTTAGTGACAAAAACGAAAACAGCAAGTGCTGCACTGTGGAATAGACAAGATGAACTTCAATTCCTCATGTTTTATACAATTCCTCGTACACCACCTTCTTCAACACACTACTACTAATTTTTATCATAGCCCAATCCCAACTCCACATCTTTGAAGTTCAGTAATACAGTGATAAGCTACTCACTGTCTCAGCAAATCATATAACAAGCTCTGGTTTTCACAAATAAAATTGTCTAGATGAACAGAAGCACAAGCACCAACACATGCATTATTCCTGGTCATACCCTTACAAATGCACAACTTCCTCTTCAGACTCATGACCCACATTTTGATGAATCTGGTGTAGCAAACATAAAGGGTATTCAGCTACATCATCAATGAATGCAAGTCTATAAACTTTAGAATATCAGACATGCAACAAATTGCACACTGACCATTTGAAAAAAACACACCACTATCCCTGGACTCACTCCACTTGCTCTTGAACTGGATTTCTGTCCTCTCTGCTCCACACCATTGCTTAGGAGTTCTGTTGTTCAAGAATCAATCCGCATTGGGCTTGGGTGGAGGTTACCATGTCATAAAGCTCTCCTTTGACCTCCTCTTCAGGATGTGGGGAGGTCCTGGTCACTGCCTCCCTTGTGAGGCCATCATCTCTTCCTTTTCTAAGATGTATAGGAAACATTGTAATGGGGAAGTAGTCTCCTACTTCCTCAACTCCATCACCAAAATCCAGAAATGCCCACAAGCACTGTGAGCACTGCCAAAATTGATACCAAGACTCCAGTTTCTGTTTCTCTAAACAATTGCACATACTTATACTGGCAAGAGAGAGTATCAAGCCTAACAGCATAGTGGCTAGGACTAATGGGCGTGACAGGCACAGCCTAAGGGGCTAGGTCATGCAAGATGTTACCCATAAGAGCTAAACCCGGCTAGAACAGGGATCCATGCGTAAACCTGCCATCCAATGGCAGGAATATTGGGGGAAGAATAGGCAACCACATTCTCCTGATACAACAGCAAGAAAGTGTGCAGCTCCAGAGGAGACTTTAGCACTGAAGGGTGATTCTGGAACTGAATCAAGCTTGGTCAGCAGACTTGTCATCATTCTTCTTATGCAAAGAGTCAATTGGCTTGCATATGACATCAGGACCACAACACGCTACTAGCCTACTGAAACAATAGCCATATATATGTGTGTGTGTAAGCTGAATGTGTTTCAATACAACACAGATTGCTTTTAACAGCATTCCACAGAGTGAGCTTCCTTTCTGTATCTGATTTTGTAGCGGCAGCTTCAACTTCTCTCCCAGCCACCATATGACATGCTCCACATGCTCTCCTCACTTTCTTTGGCCGCTTGTATTGAAGAGGGCATCAAAATCAAAAATAGCTTCAATATGCCCATCCTGGCTGACCCCGAAGCCAGGCACCCACCCATTAATTGCAACCACTTCATTGCCAGAAATTGTCTTTGCAGGTATGTTGCAATGCTGGTTGGACAGCTTCAGCTCCGGGTACTGTTTGACTATGTCAAGATCACCCAAAGACAACCAAAAATCCATAGACAAGTCTGTAGATGCATCTTCTGGCATCTCAGTTCTCTGGTTGCTAAATGGTGCCTCATGTGTGTTACCTGCTGGCACTGCAGGAAAGCCCTGTCCTGTTGAAGTCTGTTGGCTTTGCCCTTCAGTTTGGCTTGATGAAGCACCCTTGTTGTCACCAGAGACCCTCATCACAGGGGAGTTTTCCTCTGCAATCATGACAAAGAGATCTGAAGTTGATACTGAGGTGTGGTTGGGTTGTAAACACCTCTGGGGCACAGCTATAGGTGAAATGTGCATATACCAGCTGCTGACTCATGTGAATTGTGCAGGTATCACAGGCTATCTAAGCACATACTGAGTTTCTATCATGAGTCCAGTAGTAACAGAAACACTCAGCCATGATGCTGGCTAGATCAACAAAACCTAAAGGAGAAGGAGATGACTAGCCTGGAAAACAAGATGAAAGAGGAATGCAAAGAAAATGAAAAAACAAAACAAGGAAAGAGGAAAAGAGAAATACAATATCATGATCCTTTTGACAAGAAAGTGGATTTTGAAAAGCTCCTCACTCAGGATTAAGAAAGCCCGAGTGAAATAAACAGTTCCTCTGGTTCCAGATGTGGAAACACAAACAGATTTGTTTTCAGTTAAATACCAACTCTGAAGAGTAACCATTTCCCTTCAGAAGACTGATTAAGCTTGTAAAAACGAACTCTTTCAAGCTACATAACACTGTGTATTGAGCTCTCTATATTTTGCAGAACCTGAAATGGTGGAATCCAAAGAGGCTTATGGATCACATTAATACCAGCATATCCTTGGATGAAAAAAACCATAAAAACTTTCAATCTCCAATGTTTCATAATCTATCAAAAATTATAGCCAAGACAAATCTGGAGATTATGCTACCTTGCAGCTATGGAGAGATGCCATACACCTTTTCTCATCCCTATTCTTATTAACCAAAAATCATCTGAAGGTAATCAGGGCTGACCTGTGAATCAACAAAAACCTGAAGGAATCTGACTCAAATATCCCACTCAACTTTGATTCTAGCCTTCATCCAACTTGATAGTTTGATCTTTGAATGAAGAGTTGGAAAATCAAAGAACGGCAACAAAAAGGGGGAGAGAAAAGATTAAATTTTCAGCATTAGCTCTAACAGATATCCAAGAAATTGATAATTTCAACAATTCCTGAGGAGTCTTTAAAAACCAACTATACTTCTGAGAGAGGAGATCAGGTTTCCTGGAACTTGGCAACCCAAAGATGATTGACCACTAGCAGGACTGCTTTATACTTCAAAGGTTAGCCAATTAGAAGTTTGTGTGAAAGAACTAGGAATGCTTCAATTATAACTAGGCTCATGAGGTTTCAATAATGGAACTTCCAAGCCTGACAAAGGAAAGGAGAACAGGGGCCACAATTTGCTTTATTAGCAACAAAGTAAGAATGATTCAAAGCTTGAGATCTGTCTGACAGACTTCAGTTCATTTAGATTCCTTCAAGGGAAGTTAGCCTCATTCAAACTGGAGCAATACAATGCTGCTGCTTCAAGTTCTTGCAGATAAGCACAAATATATTACTTGCGCATATTTGTAGAGAAACTCCTAAAGGGTACAAACAGTACAGGCCTGAATGCATCACCATAGCATGACTTCTCAAACCGTTCAGTAAACCAATTCATCAGTTCGTCAAACATAAAGACTGTAATCATAAACAAACAACCCTATTCAAGGATGTTCAAAAGAAGTAAGACTAGAAGCAATAACAACAAAAGTCATGGACAAATGTAAAGGTTTCCAATATTGTGGAAGGCAGACATTCCAGCTCTACAAGATGTTGAAGTTTCTGCTCCTAGGAGCCCTAAGTTGTTATTCCCAGTCAAAAGCAATCTTGAAGTTGCTCAACTTATGTATAGGGTAAGGCACCCCTCTCAGGGGATTATGATGTGGGACATGAGGGCAGAACCTCAGGTCCAAAGCATAATCCCCTGATAGAGGTGCCTTACCTGCATAACAACTGACGATGCCCTGTTTGAAAAGTGCAGAATAGAAAAACAATCCTTGCTTCTATGGAAGACCCCCCACCCTAAGGCTCTCACATACCAACTCTAAAATGCCTTGTTACTGAAAATAACCTGCCCTTCAACTACACTGGGATTGTTCTTTGAGGTTGTTACAACAGCAAACAAACAGAAGAATCTTCAGCAGAAACATAAGCATTTATGCAAGCATAGCAGGAATTTTTTGCAAGAAGGAATTCTCCTTTAAAAGAGCTCCATGACACAAGGAAGGAATGTGGGATGGCAAAACTATACCAATATGAAGCTTCCAGAGATGAGAACACCAAAAAAAAGTTCAGGTTGGAGCAACGAATGAATACCTTTCTGCCAGTGCTTTGCAGTGCATTTGATCCCCGGCTCCACAGCCATCATCTTTATGATACCTTCCTGCCAGTACTTTGTAGGGTGTTTGATCCCCTGCTCCTCTTCAGTTGTCAGATGGCAGGAGTCTGGCTTAATTGACGCAAAAATCAATGGGAGCTCATCAAAATTTGCCATGATTGTTTTGCTTGTGAACCCTAACTCCTTCAACTTTGCTATTGTCTCCCCTTCGACTCCAGAGCCCTCAAAGAGTTTCTCAAGATCAGGGGCTGTTGGTGCACCTGGGGGCTGCTGCTGTCACACAGTAGTAGAACAACAACACAGCAAAAGAAAAAATCCCTCACATAAGCAAAGGTTTCATAGAACAACAGCACAGATTTCTTGCAGAAAAGTATGACATCCGAATGACTGGTGCAGATTGAGAACCGTTTCTTGAGGAGTATATGCCACTAGTGGATGTTATCTAGATCAACGCCTATGTATATGAGGAGCTCTCTTTGGTTAGTTGAACAGGGTTACAGCAGAAGGTCCTGCAGCTCTGAGGAAATTCTAATAATGCATGACTTCTTTTCTGTGCACGATCATCGATTTTGCATTTTGAAAAGTGAGGTGATTCTCTGTTTCCTTCTGACACCGGAAGCAACATCTCGACAAATTTGCTAATAATGGGAGACTGAGAAGCTAGTGCACATGGTGGGGGAGAGACAGAGAAAGGAAGTTTGGTAGAAGAGGATACCGATGCAGAGGAGGAAACACTGAAGAAATTCACAAGACGGACTGCTCTTGCTTGAAATAACAGCCCGTTTGACACCTGCTCCACGGCCGTCATCTTCTCTTTCCCCTTCATCCGCAACCTGTTATCCGCAACTCCTCCTTCCGTTTCCTCCTCCTGCTTCCGCTTCGTTAGCTGCGACTCGGCCTTGTCGTCGACATTGATGTGAAGCTCTTCCATCGTATCCACGGGACGAGAAGACGGAGAGCCGGAAAGACCCGCGGAGGACTTGTCGCCAAGCAAGGATGGCAATACAGCAGAATTCCACCGAGAACTTGGAGGAGGGGAACAGAGCGGGGAACATGGCGAGAACACCAAAATCCGAAACCATGGAACTCCACACGCAACCTGGGCCCCCACCACAAGGGCAAAATGATATTTTTTACCCTCCTGGGTCCTAGGTGACTCGTGTCAAGGTCTGCATCAAAGTTCTATTGTCAATTTTATTTATAAACACAATGCAGTTTTCAAAAATGTCCAAAGGAAGAAGGGAAAAAGAAGAGGAAAATTTAAAGGATGCCAGGTTAATGCAAACTAAGTGTCAAAAGCTTTCCATCTCAACAGCCGTTCACCGTTCGCTTGTAATAGGTCAGTCATGGTGATTTCGGTTGTGCCCTAAAGGGATGGAAGTCGGGAAGTAACTAGACCTATCAGTATCACCCAACCGTCCACTAGTAATAGGTCAGTCGTGATGATGTGGGCTGTGCTTTGAAGGGGTGGAAGTCGTCAGTCATGGTGATTTCGGTTGTGTCCTAAAGGGATGGAAGTCGGGAAGTAACTAGACCTATCAGTATCACCCAACCGTCCACTAGTAATAGGTCAGTCGTGACGATGTGGGCTGTGCCCTGAAGGGGTGGAAGTCGAGAAGTAACTGGATCTATTGCCCAACTTAATTTAAGATGGAGGATGCTTGCATTTTTTGCAATGTAACTGAAATTTTTTGACCAAAAAGAAATGATTAGAATAAAAAGAGAAAGTCTTCCAGGCCCTTTGAAACTACAAATGACATTGACACAATCAGAACAATCATGTAAAAACACATCAACTTGTTTGTGAAAACATTTAAATATTTTGATTATTAAAAAATTAAATTTATCAATGAGGTGTCAATCACAATTCCTTAAGACTGTGAGCTAATACTCTTTCTTAAGTGCATCATAAATAACCTATTCACAAATTAGTACCTAATCCTAATATCGAGAACCTAACTGGATGTGGGTTAATAAGTTCACTGCAAACACAAGAAAATAACACTCAAACCTTGAAAATGAACACAAAGGAGTCACCTTGCTGGTCCATTGGTGGGAGGGGGAGGCCTATCACACAAAACAACACAAGAACAGATACAAAATTCCAATCCTCTATTGGGTACATATTGATCCTTCTATTAGTTCTACAGTCCATCCCAAGGTTCAATTTCTTTTCAATTTCAATGATCCACTTTGATTGGCCCATGAAAAAAAAAAAAAGGTTTTGAGACTTTGGACACTCATATTGGGAATATCTTTGAGAACTCATTTGGAACTTAGGGAACATCTTGCAAAACACATTGGAATGGCAATTGCGATGGCCCATCATAAAAGGAAGTTCTGAGATTGTGGACACTACTATTGGGAATATCTTAAGGAACTCATTTGGAACTTGGGGGAACGTGCTGTGAACACATTGGGTCTTGAAGGCAACTTGGTTAGAACACATTGGGAACATCAAAAACCAAAAAAACTCCAATCCCCTTGCCGCACCCTCTCCCCTTACTGAAGAACAATGATCCTATTGGCTTTGCAGTCTCATTGGCTGCCTGGGATTTATGTTCACTAACTGTACGCATCAGCCAATTTTACTTACACTAAATCATAAACCCGGCGGGTATCACAGAAAAAAAAAATCTAAAATAGAAACCTTGCTAACACCCTCAGAGTGGGGGAGTTCCAGAAGTAAGCACCCGACCGACTCCACCTCGAGCGGGCAAGCCCGCTTACTTCTGGAACTCCCCTGCTCCTCAGGTGGTACCCTACACCGAAAGTGCACCTGGATTTTCAGTTGGAAATTACCGGTATGACACTTTATAACTGAAGGTTCTCAGGCGGTTCTTAGAGATATAAGAACAAAGTCAAAGAAACAGTCCTGATATATAACTGATTTTGACATACAGCTGCGGATCTTAAAAAATCCAAGTTCTGGTCAAATTCCCTTTTGTAAAACTGTTGGTTCTTTGCTGGTCACTTCATGAAAACCGTCAGTTCTTTGAGGTTTCATTCAAGGTTATTTGATTTAAAAAAAAAAAAAACCCGAAACCAGAGGTTATTTTTAAAATCCAAATAACTGTCAATGGGTAGTTAGGTAGAAATTTACTTTGTGCGATAAGAGAATTCTGGTGTTGGATATAAAACAAGGATGGAAATCCATCCACAAAAAATACAAGGCGTGTCCAAGCAAATGTAAACCCATGAACAGAAAACCAAGACAATCAAAACAGTAGTAATGAAGTGGAAGACTTAATGCTAAAAGGGCATCCTCCACCACAAATCAGATAGTGATGAAGGTGCATTAGTTGGTATGTGTGGAAAAAATGAAGAATTGTGATTAAGTGTGACAGCTTGCTGAAGAATTGTGATGACTTGCACACACTATAAGGCTATCAACATTCGTTGCTTATAATAAAATATAAACATCGAAGGTATCAAAGAGGTTCGCTAATGGCAAGCTATGTTAGCATGTATACAAGAAGTCAAAAAAGAATCAAAACAAGGATGGAAACAACCGTAGGTCTCTATGGCAAGGGGAATGAAATCATCTTTTGGCAGCAGCTCTATGTAGGATCATGCCTTGTCTTGAGTGATAATTGTTGTTGCATGCACTATCGTCATCGAAACACGTTACACCAAATCTGTATGAGTCGGATCGATAATGATAACGTTCGTCAAGGTTTGAAAATTGTGTCTAGTGATAACAATATCCACCCGTTTCCAAATATGGTGGGGAAAAAGGTGGGTAATCTTTTTCTGTATGTGAGCTCCATTCTTCGACGTGATATTTGCAACAATATCTTGAAGCATATCATGGGCTATAATGTGCTCACTCTCGCATGGGCAATGTAGCAAATGGATACCCAAATCATCAATGGTATTACCACATGAACATCGTGAAAGATGCTCAATTGGAGGATGTGATATACGAAGGCGAATATGGAGTGTTATAACAAGTTGGGTGGAGGACAAATGAAAGGGTGTTAGGACAAGCTAATAATTAAGCCCTTTCTGCTGGACTTGCATAGGAGTGGAGATGTGCTTGCACAACATCCAAAAAACATTTATTAAAAGCAAAGTAAATTCCTGCTTATGTAGTTGATCCATCAAAAAAAATTACATTTGAAAATAAGATTGCATCATTAGACTTTCGAAAGGCAAGACATGTGATGAGATGACCTTAAGAAACATCGCACAAGTATCTTATAGTGCGACCTAGAAGAGATAAGTATCAATCTTTATATGTGCCATCACATAAAAAAAAATAGGGTGATCATCCTATTGGAAACAAAAGACTAGTGCAAGAGCGATCAAAGCCTAACATCCTAAAAAGGCGGGGACAACATGTCGAACCACTAAGGGAAGGCCTAGCCCCCCTAAAGAAGTAGGTTTAATGACTTAATGACGAACCAAATGGCCCATTATGGTGTTAAAGGTTCCAGACCCTAATAGCTTCTCCAACATAGCTATGGTATGAACATGAAACTTGATATAACGTTGCAAGATACCTAGTGATGGAAATACAACATGCTGTAAGTAATTTGACCGCTGGGCATAACAAAGTGAAAGCATCACAAAAGTTACTTAAAGATTTGTGAGCATAGGTCAATTAGCGATCATGTTGAGGTCCTTTTGGAACACCTTTGATACGAAGGATTCCACAAATGGCAAATAACCCATTATAACACCTAGAATACGAAGATCGGACTTAGGTGCAAAAAAACTTAAAAGAAGTGATATAGACTAATCTAACCCCTATGGAGACCAAACTACACACTTTGTTGGCTACATTAAAAGTCTTAATGCTCCAAACTCTTTAATGACTAACCAATAAATCACCTTTCCAACCATGATGGGTCGAACCCCTTTGGCTTGTTTCTCCAAAGCTTAATTGTGATGCAACAAGCAAGCATGATACTAATGGAAGAACATGACCATGAATGATGTGCCCACATATTTCAAAAAAAAATCAAAACCACTAATAGAATCATCAAGGACAAATTAATCTCATAAAAGCTCATACACCATACTTGAAGGACCACTAGATGAAAGATATGGTGAACATGTCAAAGTAGAAATAAATGCCTTTTTATTCAAAACAAGATTTGTTTTTGGATGAAAATTGTCAACAAAAGGGGGGAGGTCAACCTTAGGCAACGGATGAAGATGGTGAAGGGTTGCAATAGTTTCAACTAATGGGGCCACAAGAGTGTTGGGGGCCGCCAATGCATGCATTGCTTGAGCATATTCCCTTACATGAACAAGTGTTTGTGCGCGATGTAATCGTGCCAATGGAGGTGGAGTAAGATTTGGTGCCATCTTTGAAGATTTTTGAAGATCGTTGGGAAACCAATGCCTATGTTTTAATTGTATGTTCCTCTTGCCATGTTCTTAATTGTATGTTCCATGTCCAAACTGAAGGAAGAGAAAACAATAATGTCGAAAACATTGGCACCCCAGAAGCTAATGATTGCCTATGTGCAATGCGTGATGTGCCAAACCTGCTCCTACTACGTATAAATGACCACAACCAAGACAAAAAAACATACAAATGCTGCTTATGTGATGGATAAGCACTTGGTGTGGGTACAAATGATTTGAGGAATAACCTATGATTAATGAGACAAACAAGGTGTGAAATGTGAGGATGCATCAAGGCCTCTTCTTGAAGAGGAGGCCACAGTGAATCAGCACGCACCAACCCACTATGAAGGATGGATGGTAAGTGATCAAGAAATAACTTTCTATTGAGTTCCAATTCCCTAGCTAACCATTGTGGTTAGCTCAATTGTTTTTTTTAATACCTACCTCTTAACAACCCACAAGCAGCTTGTTAATAGGTTGGTAATAAAAACAGCTCTTATTTATGTATAAACTATAAACCACCTACTTACCTAGTAGTAGTTACCTATTTTCCTGCCTATCCACCTATAATATTATGAGACCTATTTCCTACAGAATTGGTTACCACAGTGAAACGAAATATTAACTCAGTTGATGTTCATCCAGTGGATGGTGAACTGGTCGGTGCTGGTTTAATAAAAAATGTCATAAAAAAAAAACCAAACTTTAGAAAGTCCTCACAGAATTTTAGGGTTTAGGGTTTATTTCTTCTTCTGAGAGCATGCCCTGTGACCGTGCGAACTTGCACATGCCAACGTGCACAATAGAAATCCAGGCAGAACTGAGAACTTGGTCCCCTTTAGAATAGTGTTCAGTAGGATTATTTGGTTTTTCTCTTGTTCCCAATGTGCTCCCATCAAGTTTCCAAAGAGTTCTCGAACTTATCAATCTCTTCCCAAAATATTCCCCAAGTTCCCAATCTGTTCTCCAACATGTTCCCATGTTCCCAATGCGTTCCCCATACATTTGGGAATGCCCAGCCAATGAGAGGGGCAACATGTTGGTCTTTTAAAGACAGAATTTGTAACCCTTTCTGGATGAGTAGATACCCAAAGAATGAAGTTCAAAGGGGGTTTAGGGTTTAGGGTTTAGAACTTCCTCCCATGTCCATCCATGGGAATCCGAATGCAGAAGCTTCAGAAAACCAGCTCCTTCATTATCAGAAGCTCACCTTCCTTTTTATATCTTTACAAACCCCTTGGTTTCTGGACTGAACCACTACTCTCAAAATGTAAGCTGTTGTTCATAAGCGTTTTGACACTTTTATCTTTCATACATAGTTCTGACCCTCTACAAGAATGTGCACCCAAAAGCTTTTCATGTCAAGGTTCTTTACGTGTTTGCAATCCCACTCCTTCAACTGTGCATGATTTCTTCAGGCCCTCTCAGATTGTTAGGAGCATATATTGAAGTTTAAAAAGTGTCAGACAAAAAGGAAAACAGCAAAGGGCATTCAGCATAGACAAGCTGAACTTCAATTCCTCACATTTTATACAAATCCTGACACACCTCCCTCTTCAACACACCAAAATACTATTTTTTATTATTATATCCCAAATCCCAACTCCACATCTTTTGAAGTCCATACACTTAAGAATATTACACTGATGAACTACTCACTGATTCCGCAACTCATATAACAAGCTCTAGTTTTCCTAAATAAAATGTAGATGAAGAGAAGCATGAGCACCGACTGACACATGCATTATTCTTAGCCACCACCTTAATAAATGCCCAACTTCCTCTTCAGCTTTATGACCCAAATTTTGATGAATCTAGTGTAGCAAACACAAAAGGGTATTTGTTCTTCTACACCATCACTGAATACAAAACTTAGAATATCAGACATGCAACAATATTGCACGCTGATAATTTGAAGGAAAGAAAAATACCACTATCATGGAACTCGCTCTGCTTGCTCTTGAAATGGATTACTGTCCAAGCTCTGTTCCACATAATTGCTCACAAGTCCCATTGTTCAAGAATCAAATCCCCATTGTGCTGGGGAGGAGGTTGCTGTGTCATAAAGTTCTTCTTTGACCAAGTCCACTTCAGGCTGTGGAGAGGTCCTGATTGCCACCTCCCTAGCAAGGCCATCATCTCTTCCTTTTCTAAGATGTATATGAAACATCATCCTGGGGAAGTTTAAGTCTCCTACTTCCTCAACTCCATCACCAAAAACCAGAAATGCCCGCAAGCACCATGAGCCAGACCAAAATTGATACCAAGAATCTCCAACGTTTTAAACAAAACTTCAATATGGCACAGATTGCCTTTTACAGTGCTGTGCCAGAGAGCTAGCTCCCTTTCAGTATCTGAACTTGTAGCCACTGCTTCAACTTCTCTCCCAGCAAACCATATGACATGCTTCCATGCTCTCCTCACTTTCTTTACCCGCTTGTATTGAAGGGATCATCTAGAGTAGAGCTTATATGCAAGCTCTGACCACCTTCATGCCAGTTCACGTCATCCAAAACTGTGAGCTCAAAGCCAGCCAGCCCACCACCTCTTGCAACCACATCATTGGCAGTAATTGTCATTGCAGGTGGAAGTGTTGGATGGGTGGTGGTACCAGTTCTCGAAAGCACAGGCTCGGTGTCTCTCTTAATTCCTGAGACCATGTCACCACAGTTGTACCCTGTAACATGAGATGGTAGGTTGCAGTGCTGGTTTGACAGCTCCAGGTACTTTTTGACTATGTCAAGATCTGGTAGAGCTGACAAATCAGGCTCATACCAGTGATCTAAGGGTGCATCCTCTGGCATTTTCTCAGCCCCCTTGTCACTGAACTGTGCATCATGTGTGTTACCCTCTAGCACTGCAGGTATGCCCTTTCGTTCGAAAGAGTTGATCAACTCCATGGAAGTCTGTTGGCAGTAGTCCTGTTGCCCATCAGTTTGGCTTGTTGAAGCATTCTTGTTCTCATCAGAGACCCAGTGCCGCAGCTCAGGCCACTCAGTCCAGTGAAACGTCTTGTTGTGCTGTATCCATAATTGTATTCTCTTTCTGATTTCATTGCTGAACTTACAGTGGAGTTTTCCAGCACAATCAGGCTTAAGAGAACTGAATTTCATACTGAGGGGTGGTTGAGTTGCAAACAACTCCAGGGAGCAGCTATAGTTGAAATGTTCATGTGTCAGCTGCTGCTCCTCCTCCTCCGCAGTGTGAAATGTGCAGACATCGCAGGCTATCAAAGCATCCTCTTTATTCTTGTACGTGCCCAGTGACAATTTCTTCTTGAATAGTGGTGGCCTCCATTCAACAACATACATACCAGTATCTGGACGATACCGTGGCCGTATTCTGCACAGCATCATTCCTTGTTGCATCCTGCAATAAAGAAAAGAAAGTGAACAGTGTGAGAAATTCCTAGATTTGAGTATTGAGCTTCTGTCAGAACCACAATTAGAAAGACCAATGCATGTAAATCCTAAACCCTAAAACCTGGGCCTTTTAAAGCTACTGCATCGTTTATGGTGGAAACCTTTAATGTTGTGGTCTTAAAGGGCAAGGTGGTTGCTTAGGTTTCCCCAAGGACTTGCAAGCCACCCCACCAATCCCACAACAGATCAGTGAAGAAGAGGAAATGAAAACCCTAAAGGAAATGAAAAAGAAAACTGCACTTGGTAGAGAGCAATTTTGAACAACAGCAAGCAACAGTCACACACTTGTTTCAGAGTGTTCTTCAACAGCAACAACATGGTATGGGTTGTAGTGACCAGCGAGCTACCATCACATCCCCACATCTGACTCATCGGCTCCTGTGCAGTGAGTGGAGAGCGGTGGCAGTAGTGGCAGATGTCATACATGAGATCAACCAGTAGTATAGGAAAGATTCAAACAATGACGACACTGGAGGCTAGCTCAACAAAACCCAAAAAGAGAAGGAATCCAAGCAGAGAAACAAGATTAAAGAGCCACAAAAGAAAGGAAAAGAGCCAAAACCTTCACAAGACTGATAAAGCTCTTTAAGGTTTTTAAAACTCTTCAGGAGGTTCTTCAGGTTCTGAAGCCCCTTTATACAAAGAGCTCTTATGGAGCTGCAAAGTCTTCTTAATTAAGAACCCTAATGAAACAGATTCTTCTTGACTTCTCCAAATTCTGCAGAATCTGAAATATTGGAATCCACACCATCTAAACCCTCGACCCCATGGTGTCATGTGCAAGAAGAATTGGATAAGAACTGCTCCAATTCATGTCCATGGCAACCAAAGATAGATAGATTCATGTGTAGCATTTCTAGCTCTCACTCAAACAGAGAGGCCATCACCCCCTCGCCCCCCCCACACACACACACAGAGGGGTGATTCACTCTAGTGTGGAAATTGATTCCAGACTGTGATGGGTGGGGCAGCTAAGATCACCTTACGTCGTTGCAGCACTGCCGCCGTTTACAAGAGCGTCTGGGATTCCGCTCACAGGCTCAAAACAACAGCAGCAGCAATCATCGAAGCTCTAAGATATGTACCTCGATTATCTTATCTGCACAAGAAATGCGATGGAGAAATTTCATTCAATCAAACTTTGAGATATATATTCTCCCTCCCCTCCCCCCAAAAAAAAATCAAACAAACAAACAAGCAAACAAAATTTCAGCTAACCAACAGAATTCAGAAGTCTTACCAAAAGACGAGTTTTTCTGCGCACCCTTGCACACACCCCACACCTCCCTGCCTCCCTTTTTGTTCTAAACGAGTACAACCTCAAGTCCACAATAATACCCACCTCAGCCCACATTCCAGGAAGTAGAACGCAGCGAGCGAGGAAAGGGATAATTTGCAGAGAGGAAGCACGTCAGCTGCTGTTGCGAGAGTGCTAAGAAAGTGTGAGCTGCTGTGGCGAGAGAGAACACACCGTGGTGTGCGCGCAGAGAGCGAGGGAGACGAGAGAGACGAACGAGAGAGACGAACGAGAGCCCGACGAGCTGCGACGTAAAGCAGCGGAAAAAAGATGTCGATTTTTACCGTGGCGGTCGTCTTGATTGGTGCATTGGGCGTAGGTCCCACGGCAGTTACCAAGGGGGAAAAGCAGTTGAGAGCGCAGTAAAAACTTGGAACAACTGATATTTGTCGTGGGTTTCTTCGGCTGTTGTATAAATACACTGAAAATACTGCCTGAAAATACCATTTAAAAAATAAAGTCTCTGTTTTTTTAATAAATAAATAAATAAAATTGGGCGTAGCAGCTTTTAAATAAATAAATAAATAAATAAACAAACTATCTTGGGCTCCGCCCTACTACGCATTACCAGTGACGATGATTAAATGATTACAAGTTACAATAACAAGTTCAAATTTAAAAAATAAATAAAAATGTTTGGTTTAATTTTGATTTTTTATTATTTTCTAGATTTAGTATTTGAATTTCTTTTTTCAAAAAGATAAGATTGTGTAAATTTTTCTATGTGTCATCTTTTTGTCAGTCATATTTTGGGTGGTCATGACACAATAATGAATTACAATTATAAATTGAATAGACCATTAAACCTAAAATACTAGTTAAAATGAAGTCACATATATATACACTAGTGTGTTATTTCAACAATGTTTGTTTGATGTTTTTGGTTTTTTTAAAAAAAATTTCTTTTCAAACAAGTGTTGGGCCCCCCCCCCCTTGCCCCGATCCTCCACTTCGCTTTCAATTTTTTACTTCGTCGATTTCCTTGTTCGGTCTGTCCGGAGTAAGGGGAAGGAACTTTTAGAGCATTCGATCAAAACCTGATATCTCCGACCTATCTTTTTCTCATGTCCAGCCCGCTCGTGCTGGCTCATCTTCATTTAGAATTCGCTACCATCGTCCTGCTTACAGCGCTAAACTTGCGAAAACACAAAACCCCCTTCCTAAACCCCGTCACAGACAGATAGACTAAGTGAATTAATATATATGATATATATATTCTCTTTAAGTATAGAAAAGTCCAACTTGTGATGAAAGAATGAATCATTAGTGTAAATACTAGGTCCTAGGTACCACCATAACTTGGAGAAATTCACATTTCTTCCCCTTTACAAATCCTTAATCTTCACAAATGTATCCTTGTTAAGTACCATGATACAAGAAGGGTAATGTGCATTGTGTGGTTATCATGAATGAAATCTACCTTGTGTTGGTATGGTATTCATAAAGCAATTGGAGAAATTTTCCGGTGTATTTGGAGGGCACGTTATCTATTTAAGAAGTTTTGTGTTGAGAACTCTCAAATCACAACATCTCTTGTCGCACTCTTGGTATTATTGGAAAGCCATTCACAAAAAATGGGTGCACCAAGTTGGTTTCATAATTTTTAGACCATTAGTGGAGAAGTTATTGAATATTGAACATTATTTGTATCGAGGATTCATATAAATGAAAACTAAAAAGTATAAGGGTATTTGGGGGTGCTCCTGGTATTGTTGAATAGGATATCTTGAAGGTGGTTTCATGTTTTTCGGATTTAAGGTGGGATGAAATTTGAGTTTTAAATAATTTGTTTCATGGACCTATGCCATTAGTGCAAGTGTAAATAGGAATTGACAATATAACCCAATTACGAAGGAAAAATTGAATTTTAAATTAATTTTAAATGACAAAAATTATTCAAAATTCGATATCTTCCCCAAATGAGATCTAAAAACAATAAAATCATCTTCAAGAAATCTCACTCATTAAAGGTTTTGCAACATTATAAAAAAAACCCTAATTTGTTTATGTATTTTGTGGTTTAAAAAAAGCATTGTTCAATGTTCAATAACTCTTGCACCATATGTCTAAATAGTATGAATCAAATTCAATGCAACCATTTCATTGAAGGTTTTCCAATAGTAGTAAGTCTTAAGAGTGGTGGGAAGCACTCTATAGTTCGGGAAATTTCAGCATGATAAACAAACTATCTTCCATAACATATAAATCCCTCTTTTACTCTTACGCCTAATCCATAAAAGTGAGAAGGACATTATGTCTACTTAACCCTCCCATTCTTAAAGAATAAAGAATAGACATGAGTCCTCTCCCACACCTTCTTATCTAATGGTATGTTTAAGTCCATGATAACATTTACTTAGTGTTTTACAATGGGGAAAGCCCAAGGGTGAGAGCATTCCCAAAATACAAGGTTGGCATCAGCTATTATCACTTCCTATTGTTTTATTTTGGGATTTCCACCCACCCTATTGCTTTGCCCTAGCTTGTTTTCATGACCGCATGTGTACATTTGAGAAGTGATAGGTAGACTATATACCATGCAAGACCAACAATTTTTTTTCATCCATTAAAGTTCACAAAAAAATTTATGTTTTAAAAATGTTATCATTATTTACATTCAATGGCAAAATTCAAAGTTGAACATGTACATCAAATAACAGATGTAAAATCTAATTTGAATATTTTTTAACAAACTCTCAACATAAGTGAACCAATCATAAAATTTGTCAACAAGGAAATGTTGATTTTCAAGCATTACCAAGTTGTTTTCAAAGAAATCAAATGCCTTTTCAATCGTGGGCAAAACATGAAGCCATGTTTTTTATTGTTAGTTTTTTGGCCCAACAAATCTTAGAGATTGTTGGGTTAAAAATTGAAATTAAAAAGATTTTTTCTTTAACAAGGGTACTTACAAAGTTGAGAAGATGTCGTTTACAATCAAATTTTTTTAAAGAAGTTGATATTTGTAAACAAAAACTAACCAAATGATTCTAGAGTTAATTGTAAACCACAATCCAATTTGGTGGAGCTCATTGAAAAGGATCTAAATTTTGAGGAGTTAAAAGAATTTGAAGATTCTTTTGAGCGAGATGAACTTTTGAACATATAAAATGTTTGCAAATTTTATTTGATTTTGATGTTTTTTAATAATTTAAATAAAAATAAAAACTCAATGTTCAGAATAATAAAACTTTTGATACCTTTGTCTAAGAAATGCCTTTGAAAATTGACTAGTGTGAAATGTAAGTGTCTGAGAATTGGCACTTTGAAACCCAAGAAAATTTATTTTTCTCAATTTTTTGAAACCCTCCCTGGGTCTGTTGTATAATAATTATAATAATTGATAATAAAAAATAAATTGAGTCAGGTATGAGAAAAGCTTTTGAAACCCAAACCCGAGGGGTCCTAAGAAAACTAAGGCCTACCCAACACTAGCATTGTACCTAAGCCAAATGTCGAGTTGCCCAGGGTGAATTTCCACATTTCTCTATTGTTGGAAACCCGTTAGCATTGCTTGATGGAATGCACCAAAGTGGCAATGGCATGGCAGGTTTCCTAGCAAGTCTGAAACTATTGAGGAGCTCCTAGTGTTCTTTTAGGTTCTTGGTAGCATTTGCTGCTTGGTAACATCATTGGTTGTAAGAATGAGGAAGATCCTTCCTTATATTATGACATACCACCTAGGGGTTTATTTATTGGCCTTGCCTACTACCAAGGCCCTTAAGGATATTGTGTTTAGATGCAATATAGAGTATAGTAGCTTAATGGAATTTGGCCCCTAGGTAATAGGCCTATTTTTATATGAGGATTTTTGAAAGATGACATTTTGGCTTGTGTTGAAACTTGAGATTAGTTACAGAGTTATAATATCTTAAAGGATTTTGGTTTCTTTTACAGGATTTTTTTAAGATTATATTTTTGCATGGTGGAATATTTGAGTTTTCCGTAATTCTTCTTCTTTTGCCTTAATATACTTTTCAATGCAGATGGCAAAGCTACAGTGTGACACAACCCTAAACCCTTGATAGTCACCCCTTAAACATTCTTACAAGTTTCATTTTGTTTCATATTTGGGCTGAAAGATGCTACCTTTGTTTTGAAGGCCAATATTGTATTAGTAAAATTCTTAGGGTAGCTTGGACTTCTAGTGTGGAGGTTGGCTTGGTGTGTTGTTGTGCTCTTACCAAGCACAAAAGGTTTGTGCTTAAAAAATGTTCTTTTTAACTCCCAGGCATAAAATTATTTTCATTTGGGTGCATGTTTCATTTTTGCCATGTCCAAGGCTTACTTTAGGCCAACTTCCTAGTGTTGGCCTCACAACCTTGATCACAATCCCAATGCTAGGGTTGCACTAGGCCCTTTGGTTCATTTTCATTTTATTTACAAAAAATTGGCCCAATTTAAAATAGATAATAATTGTTCATGTTCATAAGTGATAATGCCATGTACTTATAAAGTAATTGCAGTAAAGTTCTAATTTCCAACTTACAATAATTCTTAAACTTGTATTTATGGTGGGCTTTGTTTTGAAAACAAGGCTCTTATTTTACCTAAATTCACTTATTATCTTCATCACATTTCAGGGCTTTGATTGATCCAAAACTGGAAAACCAAATGTCAATTTATTTTCAATGTTTGTGTGTGTCATCAAATGATTTTTAAAAATAATGATAAATAGATGATGATAATAATAATAATAATAATAATAATTTTGAGGTTGCAAATCTCAAATGTATTGTGAAGGTAAACTTCTAATTGGTTGTAAAAAGGACAATAAGCCACAAAAGAGTAGTGACTCAAGATTGATTACAAAACATGATATGCAATTTAGGTTACTTATTTCAATTTAAATGATGATTGAGTTTTGAAAACCATATTGTCTTCACAATATTAAAGCACCTCTATTATTAAAAAACTTTAATACACAAAATTCACATGACCACCAAATCAAAACTTTAAGGGGTTAACACATTGCAATTTGCCACACATTTGGTGAGTGTCTAAAGCTTGTTGACTTGTGAGCACATATTGTTTGGTTGGTGAAGGAAACACATGAGGCTCCAAGGCTCATAATGGGGAGATGGAAATAAAGGGGGATGGCACATCGACCTTATGTGCATGACCATTCACCCAACCCACTTGATAGTACAATAATACACAAAATTAGTACCCTAGACAAGCTCGGGTCAGTATCCACATTGACAAAATGAATAATTCTTTTTTTAAAACATTTAATTAGTTTCTAAAACTTGAAATTATTTTTATTTCCATCATCTACCATGATATTCTCATATAAGTAGTGAAATTATTCAAAATGTTGCCTATGATAATTATGATGATTTTCAACATATCAACTTCATATTTTCACATAAATGTGTTTCACTATTTTGAGGATTATTTGAAGATGAATTTGGCTTAAGGGTAAAGAATGCAATTTATTCAAAGGCTAAATATCATGCAAAATATAGTGTCAATATGTAATGTCTGTTGGAAAATTTGTCATTTATTTATTTTTTATCATAGATATATCTGAGTAAAGTTAATTACCCACCCAACATTGGTTTCTTCCACTTGCAATTTTAAACTCTTCAATGTGTGGTCCTCTTGAGAGCCTTTCTCATTAAGCACCACCCACCACCTCCATAGTTGTACATGGACACATGACCTAATTTTTCCTTTGTATTTGCGGGTACCTCACAATTTACAAGGCATATATACCTTCCTTTGGCCTACTCTTATTTCATGACTTTCTAAAAGGAGGCATTTCCTCTTTACAAACGTAACGAGTGTTGTGCGGGTATACTGTTTTTGATATACCGTAAGCAAGGGTATATTAGGACTCATTTGTTCTCGTCAGGTTAGGTCCTGGGTATAAAACATTATAATTTTTGGTAGATGGGTAGGGTGCAGGTAATCCCCATCATATACCCAAGGTTGGGTTAAGAAAATGGGTATGTATTTTTAATTTATTTAATAAGAATAATAAATGTTCACACTTTCAAATTATTAGGATAGTTGTCAAATACAATGGAATAATTTTTCTTAAAAAGTTTTTACCCTAATTGGATGGGTATATCTTACATATACCCAATGGTATCAATAGGATGTAATTTTTTCAAATGTATATTCTGAGTATGTACTTCATTACAGTATATTAGTTTTAAGAAATAGGTTAAGGTAAGGGATATACCCTAACCATACCTGGTGGGTATATCTGGGTAAAAGATGTACCCACACAACACTGATCCTAACCATGGGTGATGCCCTTGCATTACACCTTGTGAACAGAGAGGTTGGAGATGGAGGTCTGGAGTGTAATGCCCTACTATCAGGGCATTACATGGTGCAATGATCAGGCCAGTATGGCAGGAGGCTCTGTAGTACAGGCCCACCCTGTGAGGGGCATTCTGGAAACCAGAATGCTGCCCATGCAAGGTCATTTGTTATGCTTATAAACATGCAACTCAAATTCCATCCATTTTGTTTTAATGGCTGCATTGGATGATTGAACTATTACCAATGAGGAGTTCAGTAATGCATGCAGAGCAGGGCATTCCCAAATAAGTACTCACTTGAGGTGGAGCTGAAGGGATGCTTATTTTGGGAACACCCCGCTATAAGGGTAAGAACAGGGTGTGACCTAATGTAAAAAATAACATTAGTTGTGATACCCATTGGGTATTAGGCTTTCTCTAATGACGATCTATGGTCAGATTTCATCCCTGGCCAGGCATGTGCAATGAGGCTAATTGGCATCTCTTGTGTCTTGTTTGCCATGAAAGTAGTTGGATGAGGCCAATTGGCTCCATTCAACATTCACAACTTCCATCCATATCGTTAGGATGAATGTCCTTGCAACAATACTAAACCCTAAACCATCGGCCCATTGCTTCAAGAGTAGAGGTTGTTTTCGCTTGTTTGATTCTAGGGTTTACTTTTAGCTACCATTGTTGCATTTGAGTTCAAGATGTTATCATTGCCATTTCCAATGGAGAGTGCATATATTTTGCCAAAGTCTTCATGTGCGCTCGACTTTAAAATGCCATAATTAGTTCCTCATTGTCTACAAGTTGTTGGTATGCTTTATGGTTGGCCATTTATGTATCTTTGTGCATGTCTTCAAAGTTGAAGGAACCACTCTTATCATCTTGTCCTTGTAATTTGTTTTGCCATTGAGTGGTTATGTTTGTACCATTACTTTGAGACATTTTGCATATGGAGTTGTGTAGGTTAATGCAAGTGGTAATTTTGGCTTTGAAGAATTGCACAAGGAAGATTGTGCAACAAAGTGACAACAATTTGAAAAGTGATGGCACATTTTCAACTAGAGGTTGGAATGTCAAGGGATCATCTCCCAAATCTCAATTCTCACTACCTCTTGAATATTTAACATTTAGTTCTTACAACATGCCAATGGTAACCAATTTATAACATTCTACTCTTCAATGTATAACATTTTGTATTTTAACTTCTTAATGATCAAGTGATTAGGTTTGCAATTCTTTTATGTTTGCAACTTATTTTGCACAATTTGTTCCTCGTTACATTATTGTTTAACATGTCTTATTCTTCTCCAATTTATAACATGTTTCTTTCCAATCTATAATATTATGTTTTCTAGTTTTTTGGTGATTAGGTCTATTATTCCACCTTAGTGCACTTTTTCTATTTCTTCATTTGCTTGACCATTCCTCTTGGATCTATATGGTTCTATTTTCTTGCTGATTAACATATTAGGTCTATAACTCCTTTGTGTTTACAACTTATTGTGCACATTTTATTCCTTGTTACATTGTTGTTTAACATGTTTTTGCTCTTCTCCAATCTTCGAGTATCTCAAAAAAATCATAAACCTTATGTTCACCATTCCTTTGCACCATGTGTAGATTTCATTACATTGTTTCTTCCATCTAACAATTTTAATAGTGGGCCCAAGTTGCCATTTTGTCAAGCATGGCCTCTTTTTCCATAATTTAAACCCAATACAGTGAGTAATTGTGCATCAAATGTAGATGTGTAAACACCTCCAATTCTTTTTAATGT
>Ga0209611_10002203_pt1 | contig 34195 bp, 23 predicted proteins | sample S1TSphgellanicum_3_FD_187693 | JGI IMG/M metagenome (GOLD analysis project Ga0209611, IMG submission 187693) | Host-associated microbial communities from peat moss isolated from Minnesota, USA - S1T2_Fc - Sphagnum magellanicum MG (SPAdes) (version 2) | ecosystem: Host-associated > Plants > Peat...
TTTCCTTACATAATTATGGCGTTTCTCCATACGAAGCCGAGCAAACCGGAGGGCAGATTGGCCACCTCTTCCATGCTTTTTTGGAAGATCAACACTGAACTTATGGAGCACTTCACGAGTATTGCCACTCAGTGTCCCGAAAAGAGTGCCATTTCCATCCATAATAATGAAACCAAATTTGTCATCCGACTCCAAAAGCTCATTCAATGCCTCTGTGTGGAATTTATTGTCACACAAGTAAAGGGATGAGTTTATTGGCTTGAATGGTTCAAAATCAAATGTCACCTACAATTACACCAACACCAACATCAAGTGTTATTTCCAGCACTAGAGGACATGCGCTACCAAAAAAGATCTTAAGATTGCAGAAAAACCTCACAACAAAAAATTTGAAGGCAAGACAATATTGAGTGCAGTCATAACCTTATGAGACTCGCTCACAAAGTGTCAGACCTTCACCATCATCACGAATAGCAGGAATGAGCTGCCATGACTACCCACTGTTGGCATCCTGAGTTTCTGTCATAACAGGAGGACTCAGCCATGATGTTGGCTAGCATACAAAGGATCATTAAAGAAATACACAGCCAAGGCTCCAAAATTCAATCCATCAGGCTGCACAATACAGCATAAAAGCATTCCCTAGGCATGCAACTTGAGGCAAATACTAAATAACAGTCCCATCTCTGAAGGCTTGAATCCCAAGAATTGTAGATGGTCTCCTGCCCTTGCCACAAAAGATCATAATCATGTTCATGTCATAAGAATGCAAGACAACATTGGGATCTATGGAACTAATATACAAAACCTACGAGAAGTACTAATAGACAGGCTGAAGAAATCATTCTGCTTATCACATGAAAAATCAAGTCAGAAACATGAAAATCATGACCTGTGAATTACAACATTTTACTTTCTCTGAGCAGATTGCAGATTGAGGATGTGCAAGGCACCTTTTTTTCTTTGCCATCATCTGTAACAATTGTGCCAGTGTACAAAACAAGCCCATTGGGTGGCACTTTGTTATGTAGCTTCAGGCGCTGCTGAGCTGATGTGATGGCCCCTAAAACTGACTGCCGATTAACCCTGTTTTTGATATTTGATGCCGTACCAAATTCATCACCAAGCATCTTTGTAACCCGTGAAACCTGATCCCTGAACTCATGAAGTAAACATTAGAAAGATCCACAACTGAACTTTCAGATGTGTTTGAGCACTAGAGGCAGATTCGCATAACCCAAGCTACCATGTACTACACTTGTACCCATTTGAGGCTAATTATTCACAGAGCCTTGAACAAGCAGCTAATTGCTCTTTGCTACACATAAAACCTGAGACATACTTGGGCACTTTCAGACCTCAAGCAAATCATAGAGAAACTTGGCTACAAAAATCAAACAAGCTTGCCATCCCAACTATGAGACAAATATCTTCATAAGTACTGAGCATTTCTCCATACATATAATTCAAGTTGCAAATAACAGAATAGAGAGAGGACCTAACAATAAGGTTGTAGGTATTTCAGATCTGACAGCATAACAGCAACAAATCTGCAGCCATGGAAAAAAAGAAACCCAACATCCCAACAAGCTGTGGCCTTGTGATTGCTATCCACAAATATATATATTTATGAAATTACAGAAAAATCTCCACAACAACAATTAAAAAGTAACACAGCAATCAGTGCAGTCATAACCCTTATGAGAATTGCTCACAAAGGATCAAACCATCACCTTCATCATGAACAGCAATGACTAGCTGTCATTACTCCCCCATGGACTCGATCAGGCTCCCAACAGTGGGTGTAGATTGCTATAAATGATAAACTGCTTGAATATCAGGCAAACGATTATAGAGAAATCATGTCTCCTGAACTCCTGTCACATCTCCAAAATGGGAAGACTTGGGTCATGATATTGGCTGACACTCAAGAGATTACAACTAATTGAAAAAATGGTCAACAGTATCCTCGTGCAAAATGCAACACCAGCTTGGTTCATCACCTCCTGACAGTGTGTAGGATATCAGTATCTACCCTCCTCCTGACAGAAAATCTGCTCAAAACCTTGAGGGAACAATCATATGAAAAACCTATCTCCTGAGTTTCTACCGCATTTCCAGGATGCAATATACAGAAGAGTAGCTACGTATGGTCACTTACATACATGCTGAGTATAACCCTAATTTCAGCTTGTGAGATCAGACAGAAACCCAAAGCCTCGACAAGGACTACATATTATGGCAAAACATACGATCAATTTATCTTGTTCTATCTGAAATCTGGCCCACAAGTGAACAGAACAATTGGACAATCACTGCAAGAAGGCTTACTGTCTGTCAGCAAGTGTGAAAGATATATAAGCTGACCTAGGGGGCATGATGAGAGAGATCATGGAGGTGCCATTCCCGCGAGCAGACTCCAAGGCTTTGATGAGCTTCTTGATCTTCCATATCTCGATATTCTTATCAGTGTCCCCTCCTCCGTCCGCCATCTATACAGCCACTTCCTTCCACAAGCTCCAACTTAGGAAAACCACCTCCTCCTCCTCCAGGGAAGAAAATATAAGTCTGTGAAGAAAAAATGTGGAGATTCGAGGGCATGCTCTTCACCAAGTTGCAGCAGGTTTATAAAGAGCGAAGGCGGTTGTATCCGGTAAGATCGAGCAACTAGAGCTACACACCTCTCTCTCTCTCTCTCTCTCTTTCTCTAGTCTCCTTCTCTCTCTCCTCCACCTCCTGCCTCAAAGCAAAGCTTCCACGCTCTTCCTCTCTCTGAGGAAGAACAAGGTGCCCAATATCTCATCCAATTAGGGTTTCATCGGTTGACAGTGGAGTAGGAGGTGCCCAACATCTCATCCAATTAGGGTTTCATCTGTTGACAGTGGACGAGTAGAAAGTGCCCAGTATCTCGTCCAATTGAAGTTTACATCCATTGTGACAGCTGTGTAGAATGTGCTCTCAATATCTCATCCAATTAGGGTTGCATCTCTTGACAGCGGTATAGTAGCTGACCAATATCTCATCCAATTAGGGTTGCATCTATTGACAATGGTGAAAAAGCTGCCCAATATCTCATCCATTTCCAGATTGCACCTATTGACAATCGTGTAAAAGGTGTTCAATATCTCATCCAATTAAGGTTGTGCATCTCTTGACAACAATATGGATGGTGCCCAATATCACATCCAATTAGGGTTGCATCCATTTATTGATAGTAGACTAGAAGGAGCTCAATATCTCATCCACTTAGGGATTGCATTTGTTATTAACTGTGTCGAAGGTGTTCAATATCTCATCCACTTAAGGTTGTGCATCTCTTGACAACAATATGGATGGTGCCCAATATCACATCCAATTAGGGTTGCATCCATTTATTGATAGTAGACTAGAAGGAGCTCAATATCTCATCCACTTAAGGTTGTGCATCTCTTGACAACAATATGGATGGTGCCCAATATCACATCCAATTAGGGTTGCATCCATTTATTGATAGTAGACTAGAAGGAGCCCAATATCTCATCCACTTAGGGATTGCATTTGTTATTAACCGTGTCGAAGGTGTTCAATATCTCATCCACTTAAGGTTGTGCATCTCTTGACAACAATATGGATGGTGCCCAATATCTCATCCAATTAGGGTTACATCCATTTATAGATAGTAGACTAGAAGGAGCTCAATGTCTCATCCACTTAGGGATTGCGTTTGTTATTAACCGTGTAGAAAGTGTTCAACATCTTATCCGATTAGGGTTGCATTGTTCATAGCGGTGTAAAGCTTCCCAATATCCCATCCAATTAAGGTTGGATCTATTGACAATAGTGTTGAAAGTGCCCAATATCTCACCGAATCAAAGGTTGTGTTTGTTGACAATTTGTGTAGAAGGTGCCCAACATCTCATCCAATCAACCATGCATATGTTGCCATCAATCTAAAAGGTGCCCAATATTTCATCCAATTAAGGTTGCGTTTGTTGACAACAATAGAAAATAATTTCAATTTTTCATCCAATTAAGGTTTTGTTTATCGACAATGGTGTGGAAGGTGCCCACTATGTCATTCAATTTGGGTTGCATCTCTTGATAACAATGAAAATATAATTATCCAAGTTAAATGAGACTTATATTTAACCAAGTTTAATTTAACTTAAATAAGATACTTCAATCAAATTTAATATAAATAATTTACTTTAGCCAAGTTTAGTTTAATATAATATAATATAACTAAGTTAAACCTAAATAGTCTTACATTATATTAGGCTACTTAGTTTAATCTAAGGAGACTTAAATTCATTTAAAATAACTTATGAAGGCCTAGTTAACTTAAGTTAGCTTAGGCTAGATTGTTAAGTGGCCTAAGTTAAACTTTTTAAAATTATTTTGTGATAATTATGTTTATTACAAATGAAATGTGATGGTGCAATGGTTAAGGATTTGAGTTTTCAAAGTGAAGGTGAAAGGTTTAAATCCTTTTACTTTCATCCTATATATTATTTAGGTTTTTAGGAATAACTGACTAGCCTAGCCTAGGTTTTTTTTAAGCCTAAACTAAGTCATTTAACCTAAGCCTCCTAGCTTGGGCATGCAGGTTAGGTTGTTTAACCTAAACCACTTAGGTAAAATCCCAAGTAGTTTTTTTTTACTAATAATTGATTAGGCTAGGCTACCATGTGACAATTATATATTATTATTATTATTATTATTTTAAAGTTAAAATTTGATCGTTGGAAAATGTTTTCCATCATTGTTATAAATATCATTATTGTCATGGACACTAACATCAAACATGATCATATGATGAAAGGAGTTCATTCACATGGATTTCCATCCTTCATAATCCATTCATAATTCATTCATAGTTAACTTGTAATTCATTCTTAATTAACTCCTAGTTCACTTTGAATTCACTTTTAGTTCACTTCTAATCCATTTTTAATTAACTCATAGTTAATTCTTAATTCACTTTTAATTAAATCTTTATTAATTTGTAGGTAAAAAAAATTTTAAAAAATTTCTTGGTTGATGGGCACATGGAAACTTCCATGAAGGTTTCTTTTAATTAGGTCCCCAAAGGGGTATAAATAAAAGTGGGACCCCCACTACTTTTAGTCTATTCAAAATCAATCTAAGGTACAATCTTACACCATGGCCTTCTTCTATTCTTTTTGTGTTTACACTTTCTTGCTTCATTGTAATAAAAATTTGTTTATACTTTGGTCTTGCACACTTCGTGTTTTTGGCTTTAGCCTTTTGTGTTTTTATCTTGGTTCTTTTGTTTTGTGTCTTAGATTTAGACTTAGACCTATCATTTCATCATCTATCTTTGTAGTTTTCATGCCCATGACAACTACAATCATGGAGGGCATAGTGACAAATGGCATTTATGATTACACCATTTTTGTGAATAATGGCAAATACAACGTGAACATTTAGACTAGTAGTCATGGCCAACTGTGTATGTGATTTATGATTACAGTGGCAATCCTATTTACCATGTTTTCACATACTGAAAAATTTCACTAAAGGATCAAATTTCAAATTATTAAGGACAATGGACTTCATGAGGAAGATCAAAAACTTGAAATGTTCATTGATGTTTAGTAATCTTGATCACCAACATCTTCTTCTTCACGAACAATGGATTCTTTAGTGCCACATCCCAAACATCCCATGGAAGTCAAGCTTTGAAAAAGCTAAATGGCAAGAAAAGCTTAAGCCTAGACCTAGAAAATGTCACAAGAGAAAAAACTAATGGTAAAGGGGACATGTCTTGTTCATCATTTGCAAAAAAAGAAAATAACGTGCATGAACCAAAGGCAATTACTAGAGGTAACACAACTACAACACCCCAAATAAAGAACCCAATGCATAATAGTTGTTTTATAATGTTTGGGGTTTTTAAAGGAATTCCTTGGGAAGGAAACATGAGAAGATCACATGGCTAACTCTTCACAAATTTGACGTTGTACCTAAAAATTCACATTCATTCATACAATGTGTAAAGATTTAACCTCAATGATAAGGTGCACAAGTTTAGGTTGTATCATTACAACACATTTTGGGTTTTATGACTTTCATTTGTGACTAAATATTAGTTGTAAAGGACATATGCAACTAACAACTTATGAGTTGTTAAATCCATGTCATTTTACCCACCTAGTTGTTAAGGACAATGACATGGCATCTAGTTGTAAAGGCCAATCATATTAAGTACTCACCTTTCATATTTTATGATAATATTGAAATTCCATGTCATAAATTTCCATGGTGTAACTTGTAAAATATAAAATGATATGAATGCCATGTCAACCTAATCATTTTGCTTGACTATGTGTTATAAAAAGATGTCTTTCTTTAAAATTGACAAATGTTAAAAAAATGTTCACACATCTTGAACTATGGATTACACATAACCAAAAATGAATTGGGTGTAAAATTCACTTGTCAACTTTTTATTGAATGCTAAGGGCTAACAAGCATGTAAATGTTTAAACTAATTCAATATGCCAAAATATGGCATATATGATTACATGTCAAAACTTAGGTTAGCTAAATTAACCTATGTTACCTAGGCTAAAAACATGGGCTAGGTAGTAACCTAGGTGGCATAGCATACACACCTTAGCCAATGTTATCCATGTAAACTACCTAACCTAAATTAAGGTTAATAAGTTACAAGAAGAAGGATTTCAACCTTTCACCTCCACATTGAGGGGCAAAATCTTATAATTACATCAACTATTTTTATAAAATAACATAAAATGTAACCACATTTTAATAAACATTTTTTCTAACCTTTCTAAATGACCTATTCAACCTACCCTATATTACCCAAACTATTTAAACACCTACTTAGGGGTTGCTTAAACTACTACTCTGGCTACATAAGGCAACCAAAAATGGTCTACTTAAAGGCTATTTAAGTTATGTAAAAACTTGCCTAGGGGTTTACTTAAAGGTTGCCTAGGCAATCTATGAATTACCTAGGGACTACCTAGGCTATTTATGGGTTCCCTAGGGTATATTTTGGTTAAGCTACTTAAGGATTGTTTAAGCTACCTAGAGACCTGCCTATGGGCTATTTAAGTTATGTTTGCAAATTTGCAATATCTATGATGCCATGTGTGAATCTACCATTGAATAACTAATGACCTACAACTACAACATTCAATTTAAGAATCACATGTATTGCATTTGTTACACCCATTTATCAATGTTTTATTTTATATTTCTTCGTTTGGAGATGTAAACATTTATTTTTAAGCAAACAATGGGGACTACTTGTTATTGTCATTTGTCATGATTATATTGGTCACAATAATGCATCTTTGGGTTTTGCAATTGTTTGTGATGTCATGTGTTAGTATATTCGCTAGTAGGAAAAATGGGTTCAATTCACCAAACCATTTCACTATGAGGCCTTGAAAGTGAAATGGGTTCACTAACTAGTGTTTTAACCTAATGCAATTTCACAATGGATGAAATCATTTATGCCTAATTCATTGAGGTTCATTTTATTATTCAAATGACTTATAAATTAATACAAATAAATATATTTATTTAAATTTTTTGAATGTAAATATTTATTAATTTATTAAGATATTTGGTAATACGACTTTTAAAACATGTTATAGTTTGTATTAAATTTATTTTCATATTTGAAAATACCTTTCCAAGAAATTAAATGAAAATATTATTTGAGATAAATGTTAATATTTACAATAAAAAATATATATGTGTATAAACTAATAATGAATTTTTTTTTAAAAAAGTACTTTATATAATGTTAAATTTAGCCCCTAAATCAAATAATTCATTTTAAGGTTCATTTTTGTGTTATTCAAATTATTGTAACATTAATAAAATAAATTTTCAATATATTATTTTAAAAATTAAACTCATTTATTTATCAAAACCTTTCATCCTTATAATTTATATTAAACGCCATTTTAAATAATTAAAAAACCTTTTAGAATATTTTAAAATTATTATCCATAATAAATTTGGATAAAATTGATGATATTGAAAAAATGTGTAATTAAAAATATGTACATAATTTTATTATTTTATAATAAAATTATAGTATATTAAAATAATTAAAATATAATTGTTTGTTTAATAATTTAAATACTACACCTTTCAATTAATTACTAAATAATACAAATTAATAAAATTAAATATTTTACTATAAATATTGATTATATATATGTTAAAAATGTTTAAAGTATCATTTGGATAAAGTATGAGAAAAATAAAAATGGTTAAAAAAAGAAAAAATCTTTGAAACATCATTGTTGAAATGTATTAAATTGCAAGATTCAAATGCATTTTCAATCAAAGTAAATAGTTTTTTTTGTTAAAAATATTAAAGATATGTACATCTTAAATGTTCATAACACAATTTATAAGTGTAACCTAAAACTAATGTCATGGAGTAGGAGAAATACCATGAAGCAAGAGGTAGAAACAATTTGCCCAAATGTTATTCATATATAGTTAAAATTACATAAGGTGCACAAACCAAAAGTTTCCTCTTTAACTAATCACCATGTCCACATAATCGAATGCCAATAATTTATTTAATTTTGGCCATGAAAGGGCTTTGAAAGACTCAAACAAAAGAACTAATATGGTATAACAATTTGCAACGTTAAGAGACATTTTATATGAACAATATGGTATTGAATTTTTGTTTCATGAAAACATGTAAATATATGAATGAAATTGGGAACTACAACACGATAGAAACAATTGTGCTTCAAATACTTAAAATGCTTTCTATTAAGCTATTCATGCATGAATTCACTACACAATTGCCTCCCACTAAGTCACCATGAAAATAAAAAAAAGAAGCCACAAAAGGAAAAATTCTCATACACCTTGCACCTATGTAATGTAAAAAATTATAACCTAAGTTTTCTAGCATAATAAAATGCAATCAAAGGTGAAAATGCTTGAAAAACATCACATAGTTTCAATTTTTTACTTGCCACGAATGTGGCAATTAAGTCATACATCACTTAATTTCAGTTTATTGCTCATCAAAAATCCAAAAATCATTCCAACATGAGCAAAACAAAGAATGACACAATATCTATTTACATGTGTAGTTTAAAAACACACATGGAGATTCCAATGTGTCACCACCCAGAAAGGAAAACAATTGGAATGAGAAGCAAAACATTTTTATGAAAACAAATCATAATGCACCACCAAATGTGGTATGGGTGGTGCAAATGTCTTATTTGCACACCTATAAATGGATCCCAAAGATGAGTAAAGCTTTGAGGGAGCCACTTGGTTGTGCCTTGCAATTTATCAAACCCAATGATCTTTCGATGACAAAAATGAACATGCAAGGAGAAGCAAAACAATAGAACCAAGAGGAAGAAAGCATATCAAGGAGGAGGAAGAAAGTAGGTGCAAAGGGACATGCAAAAAGATGTGAAAGGATAAATGGCACAAATAGATAGACATAGAAACATGGTTTTTAAAAATTGTATAGATTCAATGGCATTAAAGTTTTTAGGCGAAATTTTTGCAAATATTCTACCAACAATTTTTTTTGACCTATTCAAAGAAACTTTCATGAAAAAGACCAAAATTGGGATGACTTTGAAAAAAATACCAAATTGGCATATATTCCAACATGTAGACCATAATTACACAAGAATCATTTTTATTAAAAAAATCCATACAAGGATTATAGCCAAATTTATTAATAAAAAAATGATGTCTATGAAAAGACATATGTTGTATGTGTATTTTCATGTGTGTGTTATCTATGTTATACTGTGATAAATTATGTTATTATGTTAAATTATGATTGCAAAAATTTCCCATTTTTTTGCATATTGTGATTGCAAAATGTTCATTCATGATGAATTTTTTTGGTAAATTATGATTATAGTATGTTCATGATAATTTTTTATATTTTGCAAATTGCAATTGCAAGAAACCTCCTAATGAATTTCTTTTATTTTCTACATATTGTGATTGTAAAACATTACTAACAATGAATTGTTTTTTCAAATTGTGATTATAAGAATCCTAAGGATGATTTTTTTTTGTACAAATTGTGATTGTGCAAATGTTCATGATGATTTTATTTTTATCTTTGCAAATTGCAAGTACAAAAATGCTCCTACTAAATTTTATTTTTTACATAGTGTGATTACAAAATGTACATTCATGATAAAGTTTTTGCAAATTGTGATTGTAGAAATGCTTGTAATGGTTTTGATATTATGCAAATTGCAAATGCAAGAATCCTCTTAATGACTTTCTTTCTTTTCTACATATTATGATTGCAAGAATCCTACACATGAATTTCTTTTCTTTTTTACAAATTGTAATTTGAAGAATGCTCATAAAAATTTCAAATTATGATTGTGTAAATCTTCAAGATGGATCCAAATGCAATGCATGTGGTGAAAACCATATACTTCCCAACTAGTTTTGCTAAATTTTTTTCTAATTAATCACCGCTATGGCTACATCACAAAATTGGAAACTTGAAGATAATGAAAACATTTCATATGAAATTCCAAGTCTAACAACCTTGCCCCTTTCACCAACCCACCTACATAGACATGAAAAGGCAAATTAATATATATTTTTTCATAATTTGATTGAATTCAATTCAACCAAATTATGAAAATAATTCAATTCATTTCAATGAAAACATTAATCTTACCAAATCTAAAGGAGAAGAATAATGTGTCCAATTTAAATCAATTCAATTGAATTTGAATTTGAATTGATTCAATTAAGTTTGAATTCAATTTTGAGGGTTTTTAGTCACTAGTAGTGAGGGGAAAAACAAAGTAAAAATTGTCAGATTAATATACTTAGTTTTCATTGTGTAGTCAAAAATATAGAATGATTATCAAAATCTTGTACTTTGTTTATGGTTTATAGCCATATTTTGGTTAAATCTTCATAGGGTTGATCACCATTTTGTTTTACATCATCCAATGGTTGACCACCACTTTGGTAACAAGCTATAATTCCTTTAAAAAAATACTAGACCTACATACTAGTTCACAACCCCAGAAATTCATTCAAAGCAAAAAAATTCTTTTTTTTATAGATAATTTCAGTGATGTAGGAATCGGTTTATATGGGGTTCTTTGTTGCTTCTACATGACCATTCTGGTCGTATGGTTGTCTTTGGACCATTCCAAAAACAATTCAAAAATAACTACCTCATTTTCAAGCCTAACTATTTCATAACTACTTTCTTTTCCTAGTAACTTTCATAATAACTACCTCCCACCTTTCCTAATAACTACCTCATTTTCAAGCCTAACTATTTCATAACTACTTCCTTTTTCTATTAATTTTGATAATAACTATCTCCCACCTTTCCTAATAACTATCACATTTTCAAGCCTAACTATTTCATAACTACTTCCTTTTCCTATTAACTTTCATAATAACTATCTCCCACCTTTCCTAATAACTACCTCCATTTTATAATTATCTCATTCCTTTTTCCTATCCACCAACATGGATATAATAAAACAAATTAACAATTAACATGTGTCTTTGCATGTCCATGAAATGTATATTAATTAAAATTAAAATTGACATTGACAAGAAAAAAAAATGAAAACATAAGAAAAAAGAATTAAAATAGTTGATTGTCACTAGTAGTGTGCAGCAATGCCGAGCTCAAATTACTAATAACCACCATATAGGTGTGTCACACAAATGCAACTCATGAGCAATGAACTATGTGAATGAGCTGCACAGAGCTCAAATTACTAATAACCACCATATAGGTGTGTCCTACAAATGCAACTCCTGAGCAATGAACCATGTGAATGAGCCTGGATGTCATACTATGCAAAACACAAAACCCTACTCTTGTTCTTCTCACCCATTTTCTTTTTGTCCACATGCTTTTCACATTCCTTTGACAGACACCTTGCCAAAACCTAATCCTTCGTTCATTCACATCTTATTTCATTTTATAGGTTTCTTCTCAAATAATTTTTTTCTATCTACCATAATGTGAGTGACTGAACCACACTTCGAAAGATGCAAGCCTTTCCAATTGCATGTTGCTTAATAGTGGTGGGGTTGGTTATCTCTCAAACTTCAGCCACTTGCGTACTCCTCCCCCATCACCATTTCAGATATCTTATATTATGTTCTATGTAATTGAAGGATGACTTCGAGATGGGTTTCAATGTAGGATTCAAAACAACATGAACAAAAGAAACATTCTGGTTATTCAAACTATGTATGATACTTTCTAATGCTCGGAAAATAAGAAACAGTGGTGCCATCCTGCACATAGAATCCACTCTCATCACCAGCACATATAACCCCATGTGAACCACCGAGATAACAATCATCCCCTGCCAGTGCCTCATATTTGAGTACAAAAGAAACAGGCACAGTTCATGAATTGTTCTGGTGCTGCAGTGAAGTGTATAGACAAAAGCAGTTCATGATCAGAGAGTAAATCCTGCAGCAAGTTCTGGCTGATAGAGATGCCCTGCAATATTTTCTGAACAATAGAGCTCAGATCAGTGCCGAGAACATTGCTTGGACTTCTTGAGTTGACTGAGCACCACCAAATGCAACCTGTTGTGTGTCAGTCCCAATTCCCCTTGCAGTGCCTGCTTCTTTCTGACTTGGACAGGTTTCAAGACTGCTGCCGACCCTTCTTCTTTCCTTTTCTTGATCCAGTGCTAGGGTGCGGCACTGTTACCTCACTGGACATACTTGAGTTCCCTTTCTTACCATCAGCAGCTGGTCTGGGTCCTGTAACAATGGATGACACATTTCCATTTGCTCCACCTATATCCACTGACTTGTCTCTCATAACTGATCCTTGAGCACCCCTAATTTGTGCATTTCTCTTGTCCTTTTTCTTTGGTCTGAAAGAAGATCTCTCTCTCTTTGGCAACCATCTCTCTGGGTCTGGTGGGGGCCCAGGATTGGCAGGATCAAACCCTTTTGGATAAAGAGGCTTTCTTTTCCGCTTTCTTGCAGGTCTGACCTTGTCCAACTTGCCATCTCCTGTTTTGGTTGCTTCAACTCTGTCCTCACCCACTCGGCCACGCTTTGTGGGTGCAGCCCTTTCCAGTGCTTCAGCATTCAGAGCTGACAGGCCTGGTAAAGGAGGAAGCTGCTTTTCATAGGACCGAGCCTTGATGGGCTCAGAGAATGCTGTACTGCACACAAGACCATTCAGTGCTTCCATCTTCACCATAGTTGATGAGCTACTAAGAAGTTGTTCAAACATTGATGCTGCAGCCTTCATCTTGTTGTGCCCCAGCTTGAATGCTGCAGCCTCCTGCAACACCCATCTAAACCTGTGAGCATAGTGCCCAAAATGGTTGCAGATCCCTTTTTTCTTAGGTTTAAATCCACTGCACTTGAATATCCACCGCATGGACATGTGGTGGATATTCCACAAGTTCCACTTTTGGAAGGTTCCGTCCCATTGATGACAAACGAACACTTCCAAATTAATCCTCTGCCATTCAGATAAGATATCAAGCTCACATCTAGCCCTGGCAATTCATCACAGATTTTGGGAGAGGAAAAGACAGTATGACATCAAATAATTGTGCAGCTTATTTCTTTTGATAACACATCCCCGCGTCTCTGCAAAACTTTGGTAATGGCATGTTACTTATGAATGAACTTGAGGCCATAGACAGGCCCAAGTTCAAATCAGGCAACTTGGGAAATGTGAGAAAAAGCCAGAATGGAGGGCACAGGAAGGTGGCAGCATCACAGCTACTATCTTCGTGGGGGTTCCCTCTCAGTGGGAGTATGTTGTGCAACAAATCTAAAAGGAAATTGCCCTGATGGTAGTCTCCCAGATGGGCCTCTTGAAACAGTTAGCCAATCAAGACTCATTGACTGCTTCCATCTAGTTCTCAAAGCGATGCACCACTTTTAAGAGGGAGAAAGTATACAACAAAGTCAGACATGATGATAGATTAAAAAAGATTCAAGAGGTTTGAACAGTACCTGGATGATGGTCTCAAGTGTGGATCTCACATCATCACCTGTGTGGTTACGCCAGTACTCAACAGCGTTATCCAACACAATCTCTGCTCCCTGAACATCCCCCCCTTTCTCTCTTAATGCCACAATTGTAGCAATCATTCCTGGTTTGTGGCGGAGCTCAGGAATTGCCTCCAATGACTTTGCAGCCTCCAAGAAGTTTCCAGCTGCTGCTGTAGCCTGGGCACGCACAACACTTGCATCTGTAGCACTTTTGGGATGTTCTGCTGCATATTTATCCAATACATTCTCTACATGAGCTTGCTTTCGCTCTTTGAAAGTCACTGCCAGTGAAAGAATTGTTGGAATTATACTATCTGGAAATGTCTCCATCAGTGAAGAAACAAATTGTCGAGCCTGTAGAGAAATTGCTAAATGTTAGAGCTTGCACAACTTGCCCTGAACTTGGCACATGCATAATATGCTTAAACAGCCAAAAATCTGTGAAGTCCATGTTCCTTACCTCTCCCTAGATTCAAGAGGAAGTCAAGGACTTTCAGACATGCTTAAAATTGTATGTTTAAACAAAGTAGTCAAAATATCCAAACTTGACTATATCCATGATGCTTAATTGTGTGACAGATTGGCACAAAGGCTTCAGGTAGCAATGAAATAGTGATAGGGTCAGAATGATACTGACTTGACTAAGCTTATTTGAATGCAGAAGCAACAAACATCGATTGAAGCTGATGGCCTCCTTTTGCCTTGTAGAAAGTTTATGGTCCAGTCCCTCTGCAAACTGCAGCTTTTGCCCAAGGCCCTTATTCTCCAGCAATTTGTCAGATTTCTTCAGTGAATCAAAAAGGTCTTTGCCCCCCCTGATTGCAATCAGATTATTTGAGGCAATTGCCACCGATAGCGCATCCACAGGTTTCCTTTTCAGCACTCTATTATAACTTTCAACAGCCTCCTCAGTGCGACCTTGCATCTGTGCCAGAGACATCTCATCTGAGCTGATCAATTCAGACATGGGTGTAACAGTACTGCATTTTCCAGGCTACTCTTATGTTCCACCATGATGAGTTACTAAAGGAATCAAATAGAAATACATAATTGTAGTGTGCAAAAGAAATCCAGAAGGTATTTTACCAAGCAGAAAGTGCTGACCATCAAAACCTTAGAGAACTTTAGAGTAGCCCTGGGCAATTCTATCTTCCTGAAACTTTGAGGCCATCACTTTACATTGTCGCATGCAAACAAAAACTGGCTTGCGCTTACCAAGTGGAAAGTGCTAACTTCCTGGAGATTCCCACTGCATGAGAACAGTTCTCTATTCATATAATTTCATCTAGCACTTCAACTTATAAATTGGAAGTTAGTAAGAAAGGCAAATTGGCCAGACTTGCCTGCTGCACGTAAGCAAGCTGGACAGAAATTGGAGCAAGCTCATCCTCAATTTCTTCTTCAGTGTAGTCATCCTCTATCAAGCTCTCCTGCCCTATCCTGTGACCATCCAAAATTAAACCAGAAACTTTATTAACAGCTGGAGCACATGACATCAGCACTGAGCAAATGCCAAACACATTTCTTATGGTTGCTTTTGCTGATGACAGAAACTGGGAACTCTCTCCAACCCCCACAGAAACCTCCAATGCTGCATGAGTGCCAACCCTCTTTGCCTATATTGGAGCAGCTGTGGATGATGACTGTTTACCACAAACCACATTCATTACATGCTAAGCAGCTCTTGCAAGGCACCATATCCCTGGACAGTTCTGGCTACGAGGAAGATGCTTTTTTCCAATCAGTAGAAATCTGCAACTTTTAACTTCGAGTTATGCACTGAAAAAGAGAGAAAGAGATGGTATCCAACAAACATGTGCAACAAGATAAGTACCGATGTGCAAGAAGGAGAAGTTCTTCGGCTTTGGAAAACTCTTTTCTTTCAATGGATGCACATGCTGCATTATAAGCCATTTCAAATCCATTATGAGCAGAGACTTTCAAAGATTCCATGAGCTGGCTAACTTCAGTTGCATGACCCCTGGCAATGTAGGCCGCAACAATGTTGGTCTTTATTTCACTGGAATTGAGCTTGTGTTCCTTGAAAATTTTTTGGTAGCTTGATATGCATTCCCCAAACTCTCCCTTTCTGTACAAAATCTGGGCTTCCAGCTGTAACACGTTTTCACTCCTTTCAACTCCATTCAGTGCTGCAAGAGCTTCACTTAGTTGATTCAACCTGTAAAAGCAGTATGCCTGCACATACAAGAAAAAGTGCACAATCTTCAGCACATGACACAGTGAGTTCATTCACACAACCACTTAATCCTGTCTGCACATCTCCACAAAGTCTTGGACACAACCATTCATTCATTACCCTATCATGACAATCTGCCATCATCCCATGTCATCATCATGAAAGGAATTCTTGTGGAATACCATAAACCTCAGAGGAGAACCACAAAAGAAAGCAACCTACAGAGTTACCAAGCCATCATCATCTCTGCTCACAATCTGGTAAGAGGGTTAGATCTTCTGTGAAAACCAAATCATACAGCCTTTAGTATTATTCACTAGAGGGTGAGGGTGTTGAAGAGTCAGCGACGGCTTCTTAACCTTGTGGAATCTGAAATCAAGAGAAGGTGTTTGAGAAGACTCAATCGTTTGCAAGGCCTGTGAAATGTCGCCGGCTTGTATAAGCGCAGTCACCTTGCATTCCTTTGCTTCTGCATCTCCAGGTGCCCGTGCAAGAACTTCCGTTTTGTAAAGGAAACTGGTAGTTCACACAAATTTACCCCACTTCCGCATAAAAACACATCTCTCTCTCTCTCTCTCTCTCTCTCTCTCTGTCTGTGGACATTGCAGATCGTAGCATAGGAAATACAAACCAAAATCATCGTTTGCAAGTAGAGGAGTGGGGGAGGATACTTTGATCTGCAACCTTGACAATCTGCTTGTAATCATTTGCTCGCACGGAACGGTCGAGCAATGCTACCAAGTCATCGAGCCAAGCCCCTTCCTTCTCAAGGGGCAACTGCTCCTTGTCCTTAGGCTTCTCTTCCTTCTCCTTCACCATCGCCCTATCAGAGGATTGCGAGGGCGAAGACTTGTTGGCTCCTCCTCCTCGTGGCTTAGGGGCCATGCTGCTGCTGCTGCTGCCGCTGCACCAAGTCAGTCACACTTCCCGATCCACTCCAGCGAGCTTTCCCCTCCTTCCGCAGAACCAACAGCATCCACACCAACAACACCTGCTGACCTAATTTTTGGGTCTGCCCTTCAAGGCTAGAGACCCGTCTTGGCCGGTCTAAGAACCGGACTCCACGGGGCTCTACGTGGAATTTTTTTCATATGAATGATTTTTTGAATGATTTTTTTTTGCAATTTGTTATGAAAAATGATTAAATTTACCTTAATAAGTCTTTTTTTCCTTAATAATTTTTGAATAAATATGAATTTGTAAAAATGTATAGATTCTTTGCAAATTCTACGTTTTATTTTGAAAAATGATGATAATTTTAAATCATACCAAAAAATGTTAATTTTTAAAATTTGAATTTAATGTAATATAATTTATTTTATTTTTAAATACATCATGTACACTATACCCCATTTATATGTGGTAAAATATTTTTGAAGTTTTGAAATTCAGAATTTTCAAATGTACGTACTTTGAATTTTCAAAGTTTTAAAATTCCATATTTTTGAAATTGTGAATGTTTTTATAGTGTGTCTAATAGGTTATTATCATCTCTCTTTTTTTTACCATCAACTTTTTTTTATTATATGAATCCTTTGAAAGTCCTTTGAAAAAATGTCTTTTTTTAATAATAATTTTTTTCATTTTCAAAAGTTTTTAACTAAACAAAAACTTAAGATTGGATCAAATGGATTTTTAATTTGAGTTTCTTCAAATTCATGTGTGTTAAAATGTGTCATGATTACCATGGTTTCAAATGACAAAAATAATAAATAATCTTTAATTTTTCATGACATAATCTCACATCCGAAGCCCTTTGTGGCTCCTTTGACTATGGATGAAGTGCTACAATGATTATATACGACAATTTCACTACATTATCATCACATGAAACATTCACATATATGGGAGTTGAAGATATTGCAACAACATTCAATGTAAATACAAGAAATGTAATTTATGTAATAACAATATACAAACCTTCAACATTAACCCTTTCAATGTTCTTGGTTCACTTTCAACAGTTCTTGGATGTAATGCCAACTTCTTGTTCAATGGTAATAATTGACAATTTCAATATTGATATGCTTGATCAAAATTCAACACAACCAAATGAGCTTCAAATTTTTATGGACCATTACTTTATGAACTTTAGTTTTTTTTTAAATCACAACAATTTATGGTTCTCATATTGATCATGTGTGGACAAATGCCCCCATTCAACAATGTATGTAAGGAGTTGTCGAAGCTTATTGGATTGGCCATAAGCCAATTTATTTTATGCATATAAACTCCTAAAGTATGTCCCACAATATCATTGCATAAACAAAAAATAATTACTCCAAAAGTCATGAACAACAATGACAAAACCAAATAATGACCAAATGCTAAATTTCCATGTGTTGAGTGGTTATTTGGTTTTTTGAATAACCATTGATTCCAAGTTTTCGAAACCTGAAAGGAACACTAGTTTTCATGAGAGAACTAGAGATTAGGGAAGGTGGTTATTTGAAATTTTCACCCCCATTCAATAAGTGGGCATATACTAAGAAGGTTGATAATAGATGGATATTTGTAGCAAATTCTAATAAGCACCCAACAGGGCCACAGGCCTCGTCTAACATGACAATGACAATAACATTCATGCATGCTAGGCCAAAGTCAGAGTTGGATGCAAAATGAACCTGAATAATTTCACTCATTGGCTGGATAGGTAGCCCCTTGCTTGCTAGGAAGGCATCTAGAGGCACCTCAAGACCTTCTACCAGTGTTCCAATTTTGTAACTTAACTCGGTGGAGTATATGGTTGTCAGCTAAGCTTTTCCAAACTTTCTCTACTTCCATCACTAGATTACCACTACACTTCCAGAATATTTTGACCGACCTAGTGCAATAATATGAGACAAACTTAGTTGTTGCAAACCAAGGACCCCAAAATGGTGCTTCATACCAAGACCTGAAACTGATTTAAAATTATTAACCAAGCTAACAAACTTTTGAACTTCATACTCTTTATATGTCATTGAATGCTTTGGCGTGTTTCTCATCAACATATGGCAATAAAACAATGCATTTTTTGATTGTGAATTAAAATGATACAGCTCCTTCTGGCCAGGAACTCATTCACTAACCTCAATTCATCCAGGACTGCTGACACCCATGAGTGCCAGAGGGTGCTGCACAATACGAAAACTGATGCTAGGCCTTGTAATTAAGCAAGTAGGGAATTCCGACCAGGAGGAATTTCTTCGTGAAAGAGTGGCAACTTGTCTCCAGCAAAGAAGTTGCGCTCTACTCCATGCTCATTCACCTGCTCAAGCCCCAAATACAACCATGGTCCCCTTGTGCATGACTTTTCTAGAGGAGAAATTCACCTGAAATAGCTTTCACTTCTTCAGGGCTCAAGGTTTGCAACTTCAGCTAGTCATAAAAATGATGGATCTAAGTCATTGATAGTTAATACAATAGGCAGGAGTGGTCAGTTACCCACTACAACAAAACAAACCAACATGAATATTCCATCTCTTCTCTTTTACTTCCTACATAAAACCCAGTTGGCATCTGTCCCTTGAAGGCTTCAAAAATCATGATGTTGCTCAAGTGTAGGCCACAACACTGCTTGTTCATTCTCAATTATGTATAGAAATAAAGAGAGAGAGATAAGGAACTCACTGTAACAGTGCGAACAACACCACCACTTGCTCCATCTCTAGCGATTGCCAAAGCAATTGACTTCACAACAAACCTCTGCAACCAATACAATTCATTGCCTGTTACTGCATTGCTTGCACTTGTATCTCCAGCAGGGAGGCCATGAGTCCTCCAGCCCTAAAAGGTGTGGACGTAGGTCCCCAACCTTCTTACACCCAATCTTCTCTCTTTTGGTACCATGTCAACTAAGTACACACACCAATTCAGCAACTCTATCCTATGGTAGCACACCTAGATATAATCTTCTGAGCCAGAACTCAAGTTTCAAACAGCTGTGACAAAGCTTATGTTTTAATTACAAAATTCAGTCCATTACCCCCCTCTTTCTTGAGCTACTAAATTGTCAATGACCATCTGGTGGTGCTCATTGTTGTCTCATAACAGTTTTCTGCAACATGAAGCTGACAAGGACATGTAACAAGCAGTATACCTCTGCTTCATCTTTGCTCATGTGGGGATGCCAGGCTTGATCCAGAAAACCATACAAGTAACTTGACCCTGATCCTGCAATCCTCCTCCACCAAGTTAAGAGAAACAAAGCCAAAACGGATAAACAGAAGTACCACAACAACTGCAGTCTGTTAATGATAGGTGCATGATGACAGTAATGGCTAACAGTACAGTACAAGTGCGTGACTTGAGTCTGAAGAATACAAAGCCACTCATATAAGTGCATCAGTTCCTGCTAGACCCCCATCATTTTGGTGTTTTGATCAAGTCACTAGCTACACATGGACACACACACCTATCTCAGAAACTTGGAGCCAACACAATGGGATGCAGAAACAGGGTGGTCCAAACCTCCAGTGGCAAATGGAAGACGCAGCAGGGTGCCTCCCAGAGGAACAGCATAGACACTTCCCCCATCATATTTGTCCCACCCTGCCACTATCATACCTGCCTGCAAGAATGACTGCATCCAGCAAACATCATCTAGATCATCAGCTATGTGTCATCATATTGCCACCCAACCCCAAAAAATCAATATGGGCAAACTGATCCAGTCCCAATTAAATGCTTCTAATGGTGAAACTGCTCTTTTCAGATCCCCATAGACCTTAGCAATAACCCAGCTTCCATTTCTGTACACACATGTTGATTTCAGGTTCATTGGTAATATTGTTGCTAAATCACTTTCATAATACAACACAGGCTGACCTTGTTTTGATATGCCAGCTCCTTGACAAGAGTTGCTGCAGTTTTCACTGTGGCTTCTCCGCCTAGCTGAATTCTGCAAGTTTTTTTCAGAGAACACTTTCCTAGGTCAGACTTCCATTCACTCCAATTCACAGCCTTCACCAACATGGTGCATGATGACAAAATTTGAGAACCTCCAGCAACACAAGCACTTCAAACCATACATACTTGGCTTCCTTTATTAGTTGTGTGCTTCAAGACATGCAATGTGCACAAAAAGTGAGGGCTCACGTGTGTTGATTTAGAAAATATCGCACATAATCAGACACAACTTGTGTATCTGCAGCCTGCAAACTCACACCAATAAACCCATGTCACAACTTGTTCCAGTAGCAATGTCGGTCCATATCTTCTACACTGGCAGCAAATAAACATGGTGAAGCCAATGCTCAGAAGGACATCGAATTAAACTCCAACACCTAAAGAAAGATGAGAAGGTAAATTCATTATTCACTGAGCCTAGAAGAGTTTCTGGTCATGGATCATGGCTCAAGATCAGCTAGAGCATTTGCAAATTTGGACTAATTACCAGTTTTCAATCTATAACAACAATATCCACAATCTATAACCTGAAGAATCCAGGAAGCAAAAGGAACAGTAAAAAGGCAAGAAATACCGAGCCTGATCGACAAAGGTAGACATTGTCAGTAAGTTGAGTAATTTTGTCCGATGCACGATTTGCAACATACACCCCTGGAATTCAAAGCCCAACACTTCTACAGACATGAATCCCTGAGCTCCTTAAACAAAATGGCAGTTCACAACAAGCCTGGAAAGTCAACATCCTAGTTTCATGGCACATTTGTTCAATACACTCCCTGACAATGCTCATTTCTTTCAAATTCAAAAACAAATGCCATGGTGACACCTACTCTATTTGCACCACAAATCATACAGTTTTTTAAGTTCAAGAAAAGGGGGCATAGTTTAGGGTTAGGGTTTGGGTAAAATACAACCCTAGACTGCAAATGATAATTGTAAATCATGCACAACCTGCAATATACTGATTGCATTCAATATCAACTCAATGTCACTGAAGATGCTAAGACGGAACTTTTTTACCTGTGGTGGTGCGAGAATCTGCCCCAAGTATTACACCCCCATTGTATTCCACAGCCATGATAGTTGTCTACAGCCGAAAAAATCCAGCAAACCAAAAAAGGTTAGATCTGATTTCTCTCTCTCTCCCCTATACAAATTGCCATTTGCCATGTGTCACAGTTTCCCACATTAAGACAAAATTGAAGAAAAGAAGAGATGTCAAGAGAAACAAACCGAGTGGAGATGAAACCCTAGAATAATAATACTCCTAATAATCATCAAGCTCACATCTATGGAGATTGCAAAAGAAAAAACCTCCACAATAAACTTTGAACATACCCATTATGTGGTCGGTTCTCAGGGGAAAAAAACAGGAAAAAAAAAGAAAGAAAACTAACATGACAGGGAATGACTGCAGTCATGAACTTCTATAGCATCCTCATTCAAGCTACTGCTAGGGTAAGCTTCATTTTGACTTCTCAATTTGTCCCCGTTCAGAAACAAAGCATCTAAGTCTAAGGCATGTACAGAAGAAGAGTGCAAGAACCTCTTAGTAGAAGAAGATGATGATCCAGAGAGTACATCAAGCTCAAATGTTGAAATGCTGAGTTCCGGTTGAAACCCTCGGTTGCTATTTGGCTTATTGTTACAGCAAGAAAACAAACACACAGGCAAAAAAATAATTCAAGGAGAAGATGAAGAGAACACTCCCTAAGAGAGAGACAGAGACAGAAAATTACCCCCATACTGTGAGCCGCGGATGTCCATTCCCCAGCCATGGGCTCCATGATCCTTGAGAACTGATAGACGCTGAATAAGAAGAAAAAATGCTATATCAACAACACCAACAACACACGAGAGAGAATGAGAATGATGATGCGGAAACAACAATCGCCTCCTGTACACAGACAAGACAAAAACAGACAACGCCGGAGACCCAAAAAAAAAAAAAAAAAAAGGTACAAGAAACGTGCTCTCAAAGCAAAACACTGGGAAGATCAAAGACACAGAGAACGAAAAGGCAAACACTGCTGCAGCGTGGTTGATTGATGAGGAAAATGCACAAAACCCTAACCCTAACCCTAATTAGGTTATTAGTTAGGTACTTGTTAAGTAGGTATTTAAGGTAGATACGTAGCTAATACATATTTAAGGTGAGTACTTACCTTAGATACCTACCTTGTAGCCATGTAATTCATAATGCAATCACAATGTAATCACAAAGATAATTAAAGTTATATGACTAAAGGACATATGACTACATGACTAAATTAAAACATAATTGCAAAATGTTTTAATCACAAAAAACACATTTTGGCATTGTGTGTAATCATGGATGCCATATTTTGGCATAATGGTTTTTGCCCATTAATTATTAAAAAACGCTTTGAAAACATTTTGTCATTTTTCACCCCCACACATTGCAACTATTATCCTCTTTGACTACATTTTAATTATATTTGACCATTTTAAATTTGCAAGTGGCTTTGTTTTATTAAAATAATTGGTCAACATTGTTTATGGTTATAACATTCATATAATTTTGACATTTTAAAAAATAATTATAAATTATTGACATGGAAATTGAAATAGCCTTTAATTTTATTTACACAATGCACTATAATGAGTTAATGATTTTTTTGACATAGGTTCAATTATTAACATGGTACATGAATTGAACCATCTATTTTTAATATGTTGAAACCATTGTTCATGGGTTACATTTTATACTTACCATAATTTATTAAAACACATATAATAATTTAAAACTGCACATTTATATTGGAATGAGTAAATGAGGTTTTTCACGTCTCTTCAATTATCAACATTTGCATATGAATTGAATCATTCACTTTGAATAAATCCATCACTCACATGTTACATTTTGCATTCATCACAATTTTTTGAGATGGATGTATAAACATGCAAATTTTAGTGTGCATGTAAACCTCTAAATTACAAATGTTTAATATTCTTAATTTTCATACATTTATGTGAAGTAGAATGTATGTTTTTCCTTTTTTTTCCCCTTTTGGTGTATGTAAAACAAATTCATGGAAAAATCTTTTGACTAATTTTTTTTTAATTATTATATATATATATATATATTTAATTATCAAAAAATAATATTATTTTTTATTTTATTTTTACCTACAATGTATTTGGGTATTAATATGTTTTCGACCTCTCTTTAAAGAGTGGACCAATCTCATGATTATGTTTTCGACTTTATTTTTCACCTGTGCGTTGAGATAAGATGTCCGCGTAATCTTATTTTCTTTTATTGAAAATGCTCCCGAAAAAATATATATATCTTTTTTTTCGTCTTCAACCTTTGTTATACCTACCAAAAGAACCTATTATGAAACCAAGTTGTTACTGGTTGGTTTGGTAAATGTTGTCGTTCAGTGACTACGTAATTCGAATTGTTAACCTTATGAACCTTTCAAGAGGCTCTAAATGCAAACTGACACAATGTGGGTAGAGGATTGCTCAAAAAGTGAAAGCCCTTCTGTAATATAATTAATGAGATAAAGTTGATTTTTGGCAGAACTGAACATAGGTTGTATAACGTCGCACCACCATACAAACATAATATATAAAATCATTCCCAAGCCTAAATTAAGGAGTGTTCCACCTTTCGCAAAAGAGTGCATATACATAACACCACCAATGGTGTTTGCCAGAGCTCCTAATGAACCCAAAAGAGGCCATGAACTTGGATCTACTAAATGATAAGGATGCTTTTGAGAGACACTCATAATTGGTCCTACGTTTGCTTTTTAGTCTAATTAATTAGATACCCAAGAAACATAATCATCCAAAGAAACAGTTTCTATGACAATAGATAAAGGTCAAATATCCAAACGGTAAGCCCCCCTTCTTCTGCCCTCCAAATAGTATGGGAGCTTTTAAGCTCGTACTACTCACCGTCCTAGATTTTAACCTTGCATCATCAAACATTTTTTTAAAGATTTTTTTGCAACAAGTTCATGTTTAAATATTCACAAATGAATTTCAAATTTTATTTTTTCTAATCAAATAAATCAATCAATTCAAAATGGTGGTCATAGTAGTGACATCATTGATTTATTTTTTTTTAATTTTGTGGTGTTATTCAATATCATCACAAGAAGATTTATCCATTATTTTGCTAGAGACCATGTAAAGAGGTGTTAAAATCCTTTTTTATTTTGGCTACATGTCCTAAAACCCAATTTAAAATTCTAGCCATTCAAAAAAAGTTGATGAATTTCGATTGATCTTTTGTTGATGTTGATGGCTCGTTTCAATGTTCACAAAATGGTGGAAATTCACCACAAAAAAACACTCAATTATGTCATTAATATTTATTTTCAATTTTCAATTTTTTGGGATAAGGTTTATAATTTCAAAGATTTTTTAAAATTTTAAAAATATGTTCAATGTTGGAATTGCATATGGGTTTAAGGTTGGAGTTATTAATATTTTTAAAAAATTATTCATGAAGAGTAACCCTTTTTCTTTCAAATTCATGATCTCATTTTTTTGGCAAAATGATTATTGTTTGCATTTTTCCTTCAATTTGCACTAGTTTCCCATCCCCCCCCCAATCACTAAGTTGCGACAATTTGCCACAAAAAAAAAGTTGGTTGGGGGTGGGGTTTAATCAAACTATTTATTGCCAAATTTTCACCAAATTGTGTTTTTAAAACTCTACAAAAGAAATGAAAGTAAATATATTTGTACACCATTAGAAAAAATAATATGAAAAATACCTTGTGACATTTTTTTTCAAAGTTGTGTAATTAATCATTTGTATTGGCCAATATGATTAAATTTTTTAAACAAATATGGTCTTGAAGATTGAATGGTATATTGACCACTTAATTAATGTTTTGTCTTGTGGTTAATTTTGTTAATTTAAAGGGGCAAGAATGTCAACAAAAAACTTTTTTTTGAAAAAAACCCAATTTTGTTGAATTATATATATCATCATCATCATCATCAAAATTTTGTAATATGTTATAGTTGGTAACCATAATATTGGAGGACTTAAACAAGTTTCAAATTCTAAAATTTGTTTTTAACCAAATGTGATTAAATTTTCTTATGGATGATTGCCATTTGAGCAAGTTGGAAAAAATGGAAAAAAAACACCTTGGTGCCTAATCATATTGAAGAAGATAAATGTAATTTCTCGAAAATGAACATATATTTTATATAACAAAAATAACATTGTTAAAGACCTAATGAAGACATTTTAAACTTCACATTGAATTGAATCACATTTACAAAGATTGTAGGTCAATTTGTAGATTTATTAATAACATGTTATTTTAAGTTTTTTTAACCCTTTAAATTGATTATTTATAAATTATAACATTTTTTGAACAAATTATTTAATAAACTTCAATTAAAAAATTCATTTGTAAAAAATAAACGTTGTGAACCAACAAAGGAAATTGAGGTGGTTGGAAAGTTGGAATTCAACAACCTTTGAAAAGGAAAGCAAAAAGTTTCTTCTTGATCCATTTATGAAGGAAACATTTGAATTGTGGATGGTTAAACACACATTTTGATACCATTTGATTAAGGATATATAGATGTAAATTGACTATATGTTAAGCAAGGCCAAGGGAAAACCAATGTTGAAGGTCAAAGAAACATCAATGTTCATTCAAATTTCAAATTATTTAAAAGTGGTTTTTCCTTAGAAAGTGACAAATGACAAAGTCAAAGCCACAATCTTTTGGAACAATCTCCCAAAGGACTAATCAAAGTTCCAAAAAGTGTTAAATCATTACATCTACATATAATTACATCGATATATGTTTTTTTTAGACAACGTTAAACATATGTGCATTCCTTTCAAACTTATAAGATTTATCAATCACAATTTCCTCTAAATACATTACAATTATGTTCAAAGATGGTGATTTTTTGGTAAAGGACCCTTCCACATTATCAATTTGGAAGGATGCACCCAAAACCTTTTGATGGAATCCACATTGTAATATTTGGACACAATTTCATTTATTAGGCGCAGGTTGGTACATGTGCATGGAAAACTACATATAAATGAAACTTCAAACAAAAGGCAATATAAAATTATAATTGGGAACTTCCCAACCTACACTTGCATGGATTTTGTGATTATTATTTCAATTTCATTGGGGAAACAAGGGAAATGGGTGTTGTGTAAACACATGTATTATGTATTGCAACATGTCATGTTTTGTGGGGAGTTTGAAATTTTCATTCATTTCCCAACTTGGAGTTGCAATGAAGTTCATTGCTTGTTGGCTCATTTTGTAGCTTCTACGTTGGTGTCACAGGCATGAAAAAAACCAAGGCTACAAGATTTTTTAACCAAAACAAGAACAAAGTGGTCTTAATTCCAAATATAGATCATGAAATAAAGTAAACAATAATACGAATAGGACACGTGTGAAACAAGAATCCAATAAAACTTTATTGCAAAGAATAAACAAAAATAAAACAAGGTTATGACAAGAAACATACCCAAAATTGATGTTGAATAAACTCAAAGTAATGAAATTTTTTACTTCTATTTATCCCCATTAAGTATCTAATTCAAGGAAATTTCCTTCCAATCTACATGTGGCCCATGTTCGCCGATGTGCGCCCATGAATGAACTAAAACTCAACTAATAATGAACCTAAGCTTGATTAAGAATGAACTAATAGTTAACTAAAATGAATTCAAACGGAACTGAAAATGAACTAAAGGTTAATTAAAAGTGAATTAATAGTGAATTATGGATTAACTAAAAGTGAACTAAAACTTAATTAAAAATGAACTAAATTAGGAACTTAATCAGAAACTAATTACTAGTGAATTGAAACTAAACTAAATGTTAGGTAAAAGTCATTACAAGTCATGGATGAACATTCAAATGAATGAAGCCCATAGTATCTACATTTGTGACAATAGGAAGGAATAATAATTAGAAGTGATACCAAAATTATTTAAAAAAATGTCCATTGTAACACTTAAAATGATGTTATGTGTTTCACTCCAAATCCAAAAATTGCATTAGTTGTTATTGTTTTGACTTTACATGTTTTGATTTGTAAAAGGATTGAATTAGTGTTGATTCTTAAATTTGATAGATATGAATCATGTTTCAATGTGTGAAAAATCACACATAAAATTGAGTGGGTTAGTTAAATATTGACTATAATGCACAATAATATATTGGGTGGTCTAATTATGTCCTTTTATTTTTACCTTTAAACAAAGTCAAAAGAATATTATTTTCGTGATTGGAGTATTCCATTAATGTAGATGATTTTTTTTTGCCATGTAAACAAAATATTTGAGTATATGTGGCAAGAATATTACATACATGTGCCAAAAATATTCCAAAAAATTCATTCATGTTCACAATAGTCATGTTCACATATTCACTATTCAACAAAATTTATCTAATTGGCTTGTTTGGTTTTTCTTGTTATGACCTTTAAAGATTCTCATGCTTATGTGATTTTCCTCTTCCCTTAACTCTTTCAATATGGACCAATTGTTCAGGTGCAATCATCACTGAAATTTATGACATTTGTGGTATCAAATCCTTTCATCATTTTTCTCTTTCTTTTAGTTTGTTCAAAGCTTTGTTATTTCTTGAATTGATTCCTTACAATTTTTGTTTATTTGTTGTGTTCATTCACATGTGTTTACTTTGTGTAGTATTTTGGAGCACCACTAACTACACTAGCCATTGGAACCACCACATTTGTTTACTAAAGGTTGTTGTGCTTTTGATTAGATTGCTTACACAGGTCAACGATCACGAATGGTGTTCATTAGAGATTATTGAAGACAACCTACATCTCACCATCAATTGGCAACATTTTTACAATGATCATAGGTTGGAGTTTAACAAATGTATGCAACAAATAGACTAGGTGTAAAGCTTGAACTTCAAGAAGGGATGTTATAGCAAGTTTCATTTTCAAGAAGTAATGGCAACAAAGTATAAATAAAGATGTTTGCAAGGAACTTTAAGTTTAAGAAACAATGGCAATGAAACTAGAGAGAATGTGGGCATAGGTAGGAGAGAGAGAAAACGAGGGGGGATAGTTTAACATTGAGATATTTAACCTTTTTTGACTATTTATGTAACACCAAAAAAAAATCTTGGAATGTACACTTTCTTTAAATTTAATGTTAATTAACAATTGATTTTAACACCAAGTTAACAAAACTGCCACGTCACATGCCACATCACCTTCCATGATAATTAACAATGAATGTGTGGACTAAATACTACTTTTTTTTAACAACCTAAAACACCAAAAATCATTAGTGCTACCCTTAGGTGTGGTGGGACCTTTATCTTGATATGTTATAGTGTTTAAATGATATTGAAAATTTGGGATGAATGAAAATTTTTCCACCATTTAGTGATAAGGTTTAAATCATATGTTTCCCTCAATGCAATTTTCAAATTATTTTTCATGGTATTCCAAAAAACATTGGTAATTGCGGATGTAAATGATGTGGATTCAACAAGGGTGGCACTTCTATTAAAATTCATCTTCTTTGAAATGCCATATGTAGTATTTAGAATTTCCAAGTATTTAGAAAATGATTGATGTTTTGACCTTTCCTTGGAACTAATACTAAAAAAAAACTATCCCTAATGCACCAATCACACTGTGAGCACAAAACCTTCCTTCCAATTCATCCACAAATGGCAAAAGGGTGAAGCACACTATGGTCACCCCTTTGGGCCTTTTCGAGTCTTATAATATGTTAATCTACATTATAATATTTGAAATTATAATACATATTTCCCAAAATTTGGTGCATTTAATTTTGGGTTTGTTTTGGTGTTTGGGCCTTAAGATTAAAATTTTCACAAAGTTAATTTTATTTAATACTAGTTTAAAATAAAATAAATGTATTTTAAAAAATTCAAATAATCATGGGTATGTTTATGGTATACAAAAATATAATAGAACATGTTTCAAATTTCAAACTACATTAGGTATTTGATTTAATTAATCATTCAAATAAATGTTTGAAATGGATTTTATGAATTTCTTCAATTCACAATGCTTGTCACCTTCCATTTCAAAATGATTATTTGTTAAAATTTCAATTTTTTACATACTTATGATCAACACCTTTAAAAAATCCCATTTGTGAAATGGAAATGAAAATTTCACATGGTTCAAAGTATGTGGAATCACACATGAAACAATTATTACAAATTTTGAAAAAGATTAATCATTATTTTAAATATTTTAAATATATATTTCATTTTTTGATACACAATTGCATACATTATTTTCATACAAATACCATGATATACATAGAAAAAATAGTTTTTCCCTATTTCATTGCTTGGGTTATGTTCTATCATAATATATGAAAAACATTATGAAACTTTTTTTCATGTTGACATGGTTTAGGTTTAAAACATTATACCAAGGAAAACACTACAATGTGTACATACGGGTGGGTTACTATAATGTGCTTTCACCTATAACAACAATGCAAGAAAAAATCAAACATGAAAACAATTGTCTAGTCAACCAAGACATTCCATTAATTGTTAGATTATTGTGCTTAACCCATATGTATTGTTTTAAACATTCAAAACTCACACACTCATCCTTGCAATTGGATTCGTGATCACAATGCCTTCATGTTTGACTTCCATTAATAAAATGAAGTTATAAAACACAAGGAATTTGAAAGTTGTGGATGGACTATCAAAATGTGTTCAACATAAAAATCCCCCTAGCCAATTATCTTTGTAGCAATGAAATCACATACAAAAAGATCATGAATTTGATTGAACTTGATAAAATTATGCGTTGGAAACACACATGACAATCCTAACAACATTTTTGTGTAGCTACCAAGTGATCCAAGTTAGCAATAACCTTGGTCTTAACTAGTGTGTTGACAAATATTTTTATTTATGACAATGTGCAATACTTCTCCATCACTCGTTTCATTGGAGCAAATGTATTAAACGATTTAATGTACACATTCCTCAAAATCTTATTCCATTTTGTCTCCATCAATTTTGTCAACTTTTGAAATTCAAAGTAAATAGTAAAACTTCTTCATTTGAACATCTTTTGTTGCAACCTTGACCTTCCTCTCATTAACATTGTTGAAGGTTATCAAATTTAAGAACATGCAATTTATCTTCGTGTTCAACTTTTGAACATGCCTCTCAACATGAATCATCTTTCATAATAGATTCAATTTGTATAATTACGATGTGAATTATATAAGACTTGTTTTCATTGTTCATTCTTAGGGCTAAACTTTACAAATGAATTTACGAATGCATTGTCGCTAGAACATGCAATGTAATTTGGTTAAGAAGATGAAATTATGTTCAACTCCAAGATAAGGCCATAATGATAATACAAGAAACTTGCAAATTGATTCAAAACATTGACATTCTTACAATGGCATTTTATCATTTGGAAAAAATAATCAAAAAAACTATAGCACAGATTATGACGTACTTTCAACAAGCCATGGTGCAGTTGCAAGGATCACTTATGCATGAGTGTAAAGCCCAAGTTTAGAACTTAGAACTTGGAACTTAAAGCTTAATATGATTTTAATCCACCTACATGGATGAATATGTCCATAGACAAATGATTTCATATGGATGAATTTCATTTATGATTTAAATGAAATTAATAAAAAATTAAATGAAATTCATCAATGATTAATAAATAAATAAATTCAAAATTATATATATCCATCATCAATTGTTGTCCAAGTATTAATATCTCAAACTTGAATGTCATTTGATAATGATGGATAATGAAATTGTGATAATAGGGGGAAAATGTGACATGTGATGGGAGCAAAATAATTTTAAATTAAACAAATCATTTTCATCAACAATGTTAAACAATTTAAGAAATATTGTCATGGGACGAGTGTACCTGCACCCCTCTCCCCCCCCCTCGCCCCCAATTGTTATCAATAGCATTATATATATATATTTTATGGAAAATTGGAGTACCTTGAAAATAAATAATGAAAAAAAAACCTCATTGTTGCCAACAACATTTATAAAATAGGTTTGAAAGAAGTTATGGCACCTTTGGAAGAGCGATAGGAAACTTGCTATCGTCAACAACACTACATCAATTTGTTTCCCCCCAAAAAAACTTGATTTAATTTTTTTTAAAATAACAATGACCATGGGGTGGATGTTAGCATAATATTAATAATATAGTTAAAACATCTTGAAAATAATGGCATTTCAAACCATAGCCATGAAAAATACATTTATATAAAATTAAATTGTGTTTCATGAAACTATTAGTTAATTAAAATTGTGGGAAAAGAAATATTCATACAAATTTCATGATAAAATTAAACATCCATCCATAATTTTGATGGAGGTTCCATTTATTAAAAACATGTAAATGTAATTTTTTTTCATCCATACATTAAATGAATGAAAAAAATCACTCATCCATAATGAAAATTAATGCTTACATTCATCCCCATGTTTGTTTTTAAGTTTACCAGTGCAACATTCATTTTGTAGTTAAATTCTTAGGTTTTACTTGCATATGTATAGAGAAAAAAACATTTTATCATCCCAAGTTTCAATTCTTTAAGTTCATGCTCTAGGCTCATGCAGTAGCTTGCTTTTGTGGTTGGTAATTATTGATGTTTAAAAGTTGCAAATAGCTACAAACAAGCCTCATTAGAAGCAATGTTGATGATTGACACACAAGTTAAAACGTTGTAAATAGTGGATGTAGACAAGGTTGACAATTGATAGTAGATACTAAAGGTCGACAACACCAAGAAAGTGATGTGTGATTGATAATTCCCATAAGAATTTGATCACAACAAGAAAGTGACACATGATAATCCCAAGAGCGCAATGCCAAAAAAGGTCGATAACAACAAGTTGATGACATGAACTTAGTAAAGGAGGATGTCGACAACAAGCCAAGAACTTGCGATCAAGAGAGGAACACACATCCATTACAATTTGTAACAATGTCAGGCACAAAAATACAATAAAATAAATCACAAGCATAAAAAAACACAATGCAAATTAATAACTTAAGTTGGAAACTTAAAACCTCATGCATGTTAATGTGTTTGGGCACCTAACAACATTTAGAATTCAATGATTAAAAACCATGTTGTGAAACTCAATTTGCACCAATGCAAATTTCAACTTCATTAAAGGCAACATGGTAGCAAGGTATGGGCATTGTGAGCCCATGCATTTTCATGCAATGTAGCTAGTTCTTCCAATTAAGGCCATTAAACAACCCAAATTTGGGCAAACTTTTTGAGATTTTAAAATCAAATTTTTTTTGGGTATGGTGTTTGAAATCAATATTTTTGTTCACAAAAAAAAGAGAAATTACCCATCACATAGTGTGTGATAATGTTTTCATACTACTTTCAAAGAGATCTTCAAATTATTATCGATATTATTTGATGAACCTAGGGGGTGCATCATCAACCTTATGTATATACTCTTTGGGGCCAACTTTTCATTACTCCAAATTCATATAAAATTTTGTAATGCTTATCACATGGAGAAGGGCGTATGCAAATCCTCATGGAATGGGATCATAATAAACCCCATGAATCCAAGGGTTGGACAAGAGAAAGAAACCAAAGGTTGGTCATGAATGAGGTCTATTGTATGTAGATGACCTTGAATTGTAATGGTCATCACATGCCTCCACAAAGAGGGAATGGCCAGAATTTTTCTAGTGTATGTGGAGGGTGCCTTACTTTGTAGTAATACAGAGAGGAGGATGGCACCTTAGGTGTAAGGTTCCTTAGGTTGATAAGGAACCTTGCATGTAAGGTGCCATCCTCTCATCTCAGACGAATCACAATCGCTTTCATTTATGAAAGCTCAGCCCTGTTTGAGATCCTTACCCTACTACACTTAAGAACATGGCCTCAATCTGCCCTGGTTGAGATCCTTACCCTACTACACTCAAGAACATGGCCTCAATCAGCCCTGGTTGAGATCCTTACCCTACTACACTCAAGAACATGGCCTCAATCAGCCCTGGTTGAGATCCTTACCCTAC
>Ga0209611_10002204_pt1 | contig 34188 bp, 31 predicted proteins | sample S1TSphgellanicum_3_FD_187693 | JGI IMG/M metagenome (GOLD analysis project Ga0209611, IMG submission 187693) | Host-associated microbial communities from peat moss isolated from Minnesota, USA - S1T2_Fc - Sphagnum magellanicum MG (SPAdes) (version 2) | ecosystem: Host-associated > Plants > Peat...
ACCACATGTATTATTTCTTATATTATAAAATTATGTGAGTTCAAATATAAGGTCCCATGTTAAATTTTTGGTAGAAATTAAAATGCAATTAGTTATATAATAAGGACGTGTTTATTTTGAAAATGAAAATATAACTAATATAAGTATATGTTAATAATATGTATTAACAAATAGAAAAAAATGACATATATGCAAAATATTCATAATACATATTAATTATTATAAATAAGTTCAATTGTTGGAATGGAAATGGTGTAATTTATATTGAAAGTTCAAACTAGAAACAATAATATTAATGGGGTGATATTTACTTCGAAATAACAAAAAATAATACATTTTATTATATATTGTGTTAAACAACATATGTTTTTGTCATGATGTTTACTTATTAAATCAAAATAACATTTTTTTTTAGGCGGCACATATGTGTTGTCATATTGTTTATAATCAAATGCACATATGTCCATCATGTTTGTCATCAAATGGCATAAAATTAAAAAAAACAACAATTTCTGGATCAACATTTCCACATTTGTTTAAATCATCAAGTGTAATAGCGATAAAATTATTTGATTTCATTGTTATATCAAAATTTGAAAATGCATCCTCAACAATAAATGTTTTTATGTTAATTTCATGTGGAAGGTCAATTGTTGTGTCAATAACCAAATCCTTTGTTGTGTTATATTGGTTTATGTTTTGAATAGGCTTGTATACAGTTGAAGGAATTGAAAAATTTAGTGATATATTGAGGGTATCTACTCATTGTTATTTACACCATTAATCACTAAACATGCAACAAATTTATTCAAATGTTAACACCATAAATTTGTTATTTTATCTTATTCATGGTTGGTGCTCTCATTTATTATTGCTTTAGTTTGTTGTTATTGTGTTTTGTTGATTAGTCATTAAAAAAAAATTATGACTATATAAAGTCTTCTCAAACTTGGTTTAGTTATGTAATAATTTTGGATAATTTATAATGCGTATGATTCTTAAAAATAATAATGTCATTGAAATTACGTTTAAGATTTTAAAAGGTGTGGGATATGATGGTTTGCAAAGGATGCATCATTAAAAATAATTATAGATGTGAATGAATTGGTTAACCTCAACTATTATTGTATTGGGAGGGAATGTGAATTTTTTGTTTATAATGATAATAATAATTGGGTCCATCCAACAATTGTTGACATGTATGTGGATTTGGTGAAAGCAAAAAGCAAATGAAAAGATAATTTATACAACCAACCCTTTAAAAAGGGGTGAAGGCAAAATTCATATTCCAAACCCCATAGAAGGATAACCCTTTCACACATAAGGGGGCATGACATCAAGTTGCGACTATTAACTATGGAAATGAACTTGTGAACAATAATGCCCACCACATTCTAAGCATTACGAGCAACCATGACAACATAGAGGTTGGTAAGGACGTTAACACAATTGTTGTCAAGGTATGTGTTTGAACAATCAACCTCAAAATTAAACCAAACTTAAATTCTATTGCAATGTATTTATGCAATGACCACAAGTTCATGGGATTAAAGTATGTCAAACAAGTGTTCATGGTGTGCAAAATCCCAATTTGCACGCATTTTTGCAACCAATGAAGGTATGGAGTTGAAAAACCATCTTGTTAAGTCTTGTAAGGCAAAAATTCAAGCAAACCAACAATTTGCAAAGAGAACATTAAAAATTAACATTGAAAATTGGAAGAGGGCATGATTGCCACCATATAAAGTGGAGGTGACAAATAAAAGAAAAATAAATGAGGCATGTGATGGAAAGAATGAATGGGATAACAAATTTTGAAGTTTTGTACCTCATTGGTTTAACATGGTTATTGTGAAGGTAGGTGACCAAAACCTTGTTGACATGGGTGAATTCTGTAGGTAGTTAGATAACTCATTTGAATATTTAAATCATGAGTTGAATGTTCATGTTTTCAAAGATTATATAAAACCTTTCACGAAATCTGAATGAACTCGGTTAAAAAAATTGTAGAAAACAACTGAGCTTGTAACATGCCTTGTGGGGTGTGGATGCAGATTAATGGAAAAAATTGGTGGATATTGGTTTGAATATGGCACCAAAAATAGGAGTGAACAATTGATATACATAATAGGTGTAGTTATGAATGTAAGCAAATACAAATGTGGGGGGAAAGTTGGGGTTGAAGCAAAATTGGTATGTTTTCACTTTGAACTTTTAAATTTACATGTATGTTACATTTAGCTTGTACTATGAGTGGGTGTGATTAGGGTTTGGGATCTTATTAAATTGTAGAAAATGGAATCCCATCAAAGCCCATCATTATTAGAAATGGCAATTGTGGGGTTGGATTATGTTTATAATAAAATCAAGTGAATCATTATGAATGCTCATAATTTGTAAACTATAGATGTGGAAAAATTAGATTTGGTGGATAAATAAAAATAAAATTGAAAAACAATTATTGTTCAATGTTACATGCAATGGTTATAAATGTGGCAAATGCCATATTCTACCATTTTTTTGGAGTTTGAATTAAAACCATAGAAACAAAGTTATCAAAAATGACTAGGTGAGTTGAAAAGGTCCTAAAAGCATCCATTGTTTGAAACATTGAATAGTTGTATGTAATTGTCGAATTTGTCATGGCACATTTTTTAACAAATATAATTAAAAAAAAATTAGATACAAAATTTGAATGGTGTAAAGGTTATTACAAGAATTACAAAAATTGGGGCAAACCTTATTAGCATAGACTTTATTGGCACAATCGAGGTATATAATTTTAGACCTTAGCCAACATGAGGTGAAACATGCTTCCAAAAATAATGGTACTCATGGACGATATTACCTTTGTAATTTGGCATGGTATCCATGCCAAATTACAAAGGTATGTTCATTTTTTTAAGCTCATGATCATACAATGGTATGAAGGCAAATAAATGTCATTTCTAGTAGCCAACAATAACCAATATGTTGATGGTTGGGGTGAATGGGAATTGATGGGATGATAAAGTAAAAAAAGAAAAATCATATCTAGTACTCAAATGGATGTTAACATTCAAACATGTTTTTTGAAAACAAGGTTTCACACATTAAAAAAAAGAGTCATAACGAATAATACTTGAATGGTAGGTGTGATGAGATTCAAATATTAGAATAACCATTATGACCTCGAATAAACTAATTTCACATTCTTTGTAATATTATCTTAAATTACGCGAAGTTGTTGTGCATGTGTGATTTCACATGGGGGATTCAACAATTTTGATTAATTTTTACCAAAGAGAAGCTTATTACATCAAAAATTGTTTAAGGGATATGCCAATATCTAATATATTAATTCACTACGTTTGTCTGTTTGTCAATTAGTCAGTCAGACGAGGGTTTTGGGGGGTGGGGGAGGGAGAGGCCGATGAAGCAGCAGGCGACCGGTGTCAGTCTATGACGGAGGTTGGACCACCACAGTTTCCGTGTACAAACCGTCTCCACAAAACATTGCAGCCGTCCGAAGGGTAGGAATGACGGTCGGATCGCATCCCTCTCCCGCCACACCAGAGGCGGATATAAAAACCTTCCCCTCCCCCCCCCATTACCAAAAGAACCGGTGGTTATATAGAGGAGCATGTTTTCGGAAATTTCAAAAACTTTCGAGAACCAAGGTTCGAAATGTCAGAACCAGGGTTTTGGGTTTTCTCACGTCGAGTAAAGGAGTAAATACCCAGATTGATAACCTGAAGGTACACACGGTTGGTTCTGATACTCACACAACGTCGGTCGAAACCACTGCGCGTTCGGGGTGGCTGGAGTGGCGTAACCACGGGTGTCCGAAGGTCACGGGTACCACTAGTATTTATTAAATGCACAATTCATATATATTTATATATGTATATTGATGATTTTTTTCCATTATGGTATATATACGTTTATGTATATTTAAATAATTCACAATATATAATAAATAAACCAAAATACATTTGAACATACATAAATATATAACCCTAAATCATGTATAATAATATTTTAAAGATGCGATTAATTTAATGACTATTGCAACTAATGAAATATATCAATTTATTCATAGATGAAAATAACCTTAAAAATCATTCGTCACATAACATGAAAATATTAATGGTCGTAACATAATCACATCAAAGTCATAAAGATAATGTCAATACTTTAATTTTGATCTTATAATTACAAATATTCCCAATGTAGTTACAAATGGCAATTAGTCACAAACGTAGTGATTATATATTAGCTGATTTCTATCAGTTTTCATTATAAAAAAAATAAAGCAAAGCCTAGTTATAACAACCATTCATTTATTTACATTATAATGTAAAAGTTATTTGTTTTAATTTTGGAACCCATAAATTTTTTTAAATGTATATATTTCCCATGGAAACAAATCAAATGTTATTATTTGTAATGATTTTGTGGGTGGTATTCATCATTTGAAATTCAATATCAATTTTTTTTTAAAAAAAAATCAAATTATTAAGTGCCAAAATTCAATGCAAATCTAAAATTTAAATTATGTTTAGGGTGGTTTAAATATGTGGATATTATAAATCTATATAACAATAAGATGGGAAAATTTTCACATAATACCTTCCAAATAAGATTTTTTTGACACATGTAATTTTTTTTATTTTTATTTTTTGGATATTTGTGAATATAAGTGGTTTGATGATTTGAGATTGGTTATAGGCCTCCTTTTAACATAAAGGAATTAATTATACAAAAATTGATGTAAAAGATGAAATGAATTTGAATGTGACAAATTTATGTAGATATGATCAAGTACGTATATGTAGTTATATATTTGAACAATGATATTATATTTTTCTTTCAATAAATTAATGAATTTTTTGGGTCAAGTTTGTTGTTACTTTTATTAGTAAAAATTCATAAATGCAAATATCATATTTTAAAATGTTGATTTAGAAAACCTATTTTAGATACGTTTGATTATTATTAAGAAGTTGATAATTAATTACCTAAATATCACCTTAATTTTTATAAAAAAAATTGATACCCTAATCGAATAGTTAAAATTTAATTTAACATTCCAATTCTCTATTTTTTTTCAAATAACTAGACCCAAATGTTCATTTTTTAAGAATATGAACTACCCAACATTGAAAAAAACATTGTTACATATAGCTATGGTTGTGATCTTTCCAATGAACGAGATATCATTTAATTCAAAAGACATTTGACACCTTAAATCTCATTCTAAACATTTGAAACTCCTTAAAAAATGAGAATTCATATTAAAAGTTTTAGGAGTGTTTCTTTTTCTAGTACTCCTAAACATTTTCAATTTGAATAAGTGAGGGTTGTGCTTTTTCAAGCTTTTGACATGCCTTGAATCTACATTTAACCCAATTTCAAAAAGACATTTTCTATTATTTTAAAACATTAATCTTAACCCAAAGTTAAGTTCATAATTTTGTGTAATTTAATTGTTTCATTTAATAGTTCAATTTCAATTCATAGGTTCTATGGTGTTGCTAATTGTTTAAAATCACAATGACTTTTAGCATTTGTATTTGGTTACGTTTTTTTTTGATATAATGAAACAAAAAACATTCATGTCCAAGGATGATTAAGGCATCCCACTTGAAACATAATTAGAACTTAAAAAAATTCCCACACTTTTTTTCCCTTATCAACACCTAAGAGTTCCTTTTAAAATCTCTACACAAACCTAGTATAATATCTTCAAAAGTGACACATACAAACAAAAGGAGTTGTCACAATGGACACCCAAAACATTTGTTGTTTACACAAATGTTTTAGTTTGCAAAAACAACTTAAGAGTTCTTCACATGTTTTCACTAGCAAAGCTGGGGACACCAAAGGTTTGAAGCGTCCCCACTTTGTCACATATGGGCACTTTTCTTAAGGAACACGTTTTGATTGTTGTAAAAGACAATAACATCCTTCATCATACATTGAATAGTAATTTTGATTTCTATCCCTTGTAGACCCACTTGCCATTTTCATTTCTCGTTTATGATTTGTTGTTATTGATTTAGGTGTGACATACATTATCGGGGTTTTTGGCATGAAACTCAAAATGTTTGTTATTAATAGTTTACAATTATGTTACCTTCATAGAATTGCACCATTGATAAAGCAACCCAAAGAGATGGAAAGAAATAGGATGGGGCTCACTGTGGCACACACCTGGAACTTGTTTGCAGTGGTGTGGTACTCAAAGTCGAACCCAAACTCCAGACACCATTTGGTTTACAGCACCAGTGCTCTTCAGGAAGGTGCAAATCATTTGACTTGGTACTGAAGGAAACAAGTTCAATTGTCTTTGCAACGAGACGACTGTCATACGTTAGTACAACAATCATGTCTCTTACAACAATTATGTCTCTCACCCAAAAGGCGTTGAGCTCATTGGCAGGACTGAAGATTCCAATACAAATCTCCCATCATACCATGACCAATGAATGCCAAGGGGAAGACACCCAACTGTCATTGCTGTTTCTCTCTCTCTCTCTCTCTGTGTCTCTATGCATGCCTAAACACACAACTCACACCTCTTTTGCAGTATCCATGTGCATGATACCTACAAAGAATATCATTCTTGGAACCTCTAGATAATCTTTCAGATGGATAAGACCTGTCTCGACTACCTGAATCATCATTCCAGGACCCTGAATAACTGGAGTCACGACCTGAGTAACGGCCCCAACTGGACCTCCCTGCACCATTGCCACTGTCTTGTGCACCCCGGTCTCTGCTCTCTCCTGCCAGATATGGCTGCACCCAGCTATTATCACTATCTCCATGGGACCTTGAAGGAGGACCACGGTCATCACCTCTGCCACTGGCAGAAGGAGGGCTTGGATAGTTGCTGCTTCGACCTCGGGGCAGCCACCCATTGCTGCGATCATCAACAACATCAGGATCACGAGATGCCCAGTATGTAGTAGCACGACTTGGTAGGTCAAACTCACTTTGCTTTGCATCCCACCGTCTGTCATCACCCATCCCACGAGCACCACCCCAGGTGCTACCTCTTCCTTCACCAGGCCTGCTTATTGAAGAAGCACCACCTCCAAGCTCACGATTCCTACTTTGAAATACACTTACCATATTGTCTCTCCAGGAGTCCCTCTCTTCTGTAAACCTTCCTGCCAATGCATTTGTCAACAGAATAGAATCTTCCATGGTCTGGCCAGTCCTTGCAATCCGCAAGTCAATTGGAAACAGTCCAGTTGTGTTCCACTTCCGTAACTGCTCCATCGAAAAGGGTCCCTGAACAGTCCCTGTAGGGTCCTTGTAATGCCACACCTTCTCATTCTCAATGATATCAGCTGAAGCAGCAGGATTCAACACACGGGCTTCTGGGAAAGTGACTGCAATGTTTGAGAGGGGGGGAAGAGTTGAGGCTGGGCCAACACGTAAACCACCTCCCTGGTATGACTTGGTCTGATCAAACACAGGAGGTGTCTGGAACTCATCTTTAGCAAACCTAGAGCCAGTTCTGTCCCCACTCCAATGGTCACTGCGACTTCTACCAGCAGCTCTCCAATCATCTGCATCACTTTGTGGCTCTTGAAGATAGTCTCTTTGGTCTTTTGTCCAACTTCGTCCTTCCCCCCTTTCCCCATTCCAGTACGGCTTCTCCTGAGAGAAGTTTATGTCACGCCCAAAGCTCTTCTCACTGGATCGGCCAGTTTCATTGTACCCCTTTTGACTCCAATCTCTACTACTGCCCACATTATTATTTTCCCTAATAGAAGAAGAAAAGCGCTTGTATCTATAGCTGCCCCAACCTCCTTTTCTGCCGCCAGAACTTGAGTCTTCAATATTACTGCTTTCCCAGCGATGATTGTATGGTGCTACTGACCGTTTCTCCCAAGAATTACCTGGTGGGAACTTGGAACGATAGCTTGGAAGACCATCTGCAGCATTCGCAATACATCACTCCAACCCTCCTAGAACAGCTATAGCCTCGAATTGCAAGCATCATAAAACAATATTGGGTGTGGGAATTAGAAGCAGGGCGTAAACTAGGGGGTGGCAGAATTCCAGAAACTCACTCGAACCTCTCTGAAAGAGCATGAGCAACAGACCTGTCATGGGTTTGTCATCACTGACATCAGACTCATAACCCGGTCCCATATGCGGGTCTGCACTGACTTCAGGTCTTGCCTGCAGCTTTGCTGCCCTGAATGCAGGGTTGTTCAGCTCCTCCAGTCTCTCCAACAACTCCCGCAATGTGAATGAGCCAAAATTAGGTCAAGGATACCAATGTCAAAGCCACAGATCCAAAAACCCTAAACAAGCCAAGGCCCCCAATACTACCCACTCTGGATACAGTCAGACACACCTTGCAAACATAACATATTTCAAAACAACTTGGCTCAGTTGAGTGAGATGCTCATGGGCCTACAATCACCATAGTATCCAAAAGGTAATGACTTTATTGCCATCAACGAAACTAACAATGTGCATAACAAGTACACTGACTACTACAGCAGTGAGCAAACAGAAAAATACTGTAAGAAAGGAGCATTGGGTGGTTGGATATTCTTTCTCCCAACCCTTCTCGCTGGCACGATCCTTAAGGTTGACCAGACGCTGTCGTTCAGTCTCAAGCCACTGGAGAGAAAAAATAACCAACATAGTATCTCTGGTGAGATGCCTAAACTGCCAATGCTTGATATTTGCCTGATCAAGTACAATAAAAAAGCAAGCCCAAAACCACAAAAACAAAATCCATACTCAGTAGCAGATCTCTGAAAAGGGTTTGTGGCTTACATCAATAACTTTTGCCTCCTGTAAATCTATTGCTTTCGCCTCCAGTTGGCCCTGTACAAAAAAAGGTCTTAAAACTGAACATAAATATATGACAAGTTGAGCACGTCAAAGCAGTAGTGCTCACAAACAGAAATGGATAATTACTGCAGAACTGAAAAAACATCTGCAGAATGGGAAAAAGTTAAGAGATAGAAAGCATGAAAATCTGAGTTTAAAGAACATACCACTGTCAGTCTCTTAATGAACCCACGCTTGATGGTTTGTTGCAATTGCTGACACTCCTCCTGTTTCCATTAGGGATATCAAACAAAATGTAAACAGATTTTTTCTGTCCATTTGATCTTTCACAACATGATCATAAAAACCACTTTCTATGAACGCTTCAATCTACTACTATCTGATGACAGCATGCTTCCCACAATTCAGCCAACCAACAATTCTGCAAACAGTTTTGTCAATTAGTGTAGTAATTTTTACAGAACCCAGCAAAAACCACTTTTTCTTTATTGATTTCTCCATTTCCAGAAATCCAGTAGGTACATCATTGGGTTGTCTCCCATATGACCAAATACATTCATATAATGCACTTCCAGCTAGCTGCAAGGTCTTTAGGGTTTAGGGTTTGAGGAATGAAGATGTGGAGGCAACGAATATAGATCACCTCACTGAAATCTTGATTGGACACGAGGTCAATTGTCAAATCTTCTTTCCTCTGAAGATTCAATATCTCCAAAACAAATTTTGTTAACTTCTTCCCTGCCCTATAAACTTCTGATTGCTGTCGTGTCCCTGCATTTGTGTCATCATGCACCCCTCCTGAGTAAATGGATCCCACAACAAAAGAAACTCACTGACATTCAAGAACCAACAACATAAACCTAAATGACCAGGACAGGAACATCCCTCGAAAATAAGGTTACAAGTACTGAGAAGAACTTCTCCCTACTTCCACTTTATGTCAACCCAAATAGAATTGAGAAATGACCCAATTGTATGCACAGGAGAAGGGTCTAGCTTTAGACCCTTCCTGATTTAAGGCTCTCATCATGAGGCTGATAGGCTGAGTGGAGAGACTGAAAATTCACAAGGGTCTAAAGCTAGATCCTTCACAGGTGTAATGAAATGCCCAATTTCTTTTCCATCTTTTCTTTAAAACAGAAACTTCTAAAATCCGGAAGGCCCAGTTGACAGTCTGGCGGGGACCTTTCTGGATTCCCATGACATCTTCCACTGGGTGAGCGTCCACAAAATACACAAGAAAAAATCAGGTGTTTCTTTACAGTTAGAGAAATTTCAGATTTGACAACACATTAGCAAACAAGAGAATGAGGAACCCCAAACCCTAAAAAAATCCGGAGAGAAAACACCCAAGAAAGTAAAAGAACAAATGGAAAAAAAAAAAAACCAGGAATTGAAATCTAAACCAAAAGTTGAGGAGTGGGTTTGAACAAAAAGTGACAACAAGTGCAGTCCTTCTAAGAGTATGACACATGGTAAAATCAATCCTCAAGACCCTTGCATTTGTAGTAGTGTGGCTATTACCTGTGACAAGAACGAGTCTGTAACACGTCTCCGATGTGCTGGCATTACCTGGAACACGTATCCTCACAAAAGTATCAACAACCTTGCGTTCAAACTCAGCGTCATCTAGTAAGTGTTCCAATAATGCTCTACGCAAATATATCAGGTCTATGTTTTTAGGAGTGATGGCGGCAAAATCATTTCTGTTGGGCCTCTCAAATTTCTCTTTGCTTCTTCTTTGGCCTCTCCGTTTATCTTTGGCTGGATCATGATCAAGTTTGTCCGCAGCACCACTGTCTCCTTCATGTGTGTTGTCTTTGACAGTCCTGTCGGCCTCCTTGAAACTCTTTGTTGCAGCACTGACAGGAGGGTTCTTCTGAGGAAAGTGTTCTTTGAGCTGCTTGTACATTTCAGACAACCCCATTGACTTCTTCTTCCCAAAGATGACTTGGAGTCTTTCATCACATGTGACCTGGTTCTTCTTTGTTGGATCCTGTAGCTGATGCTGCTTGATGTATGACCAAAGCAAATGGTGGACTGCAAGCTTTGTGAGGGGCTTGATTGGATCTCCATTCATGTGTATGATGAAATCCATCACCTCTTTTGATGCCCAACCTTCTATCTTCCGAGATGGAGGAACTTCGACAGCCATATCATCATCATAATAATCATCATCATCATTCACATCCTCTTCCTGTTCATATGCATTCTCTTCCTCTTCTTTCTCTTCCCCTCCTTCAGTAAAAGCAACTGCCTTGTTTTCCATTACAAGATTTTCAGGTGAAACTTTGATTTTCTTCCTGCTCCCTTTTCCCCTGTCCAAATCATTGACTCCATCTTTATCGTACTCATCATCTACAGCTCTTTCTGAAACAAAATTTAGCTTGTCAACATCAGAAGGATCCTGATTTTCTGTGTCGGAACGTCCATCTTCTTCTGCTGCATCTCCATGTCCTTTCACGGGCTTCCCATTCTCATCTAGCTCAGGCATGGTCAATGATAGTCTGTTCTTGAGACCCAACCAATATTCCTTGAACATGTATTCATATGTCTCTTTATCCTCAAAGTTCACTTCCACCTGCAGACAAAAAATCCAGACACCCACAGCCGAGAGTTCCATCAGAAAGAAAAAGCCAACGCCCACAAACAAATTCCTTGAGGGGGAGGACATGGTTCTCAATTTACCGTGGTCTTTGAGCAGAAAAACCTGGTGACAGATAGAACTTGAGAGTTCATCTACTACTACTTGCAATTCAAAAGAACACCACCACCACCCAGTGGTGAAGACCCACACCCCCCCTCTCCCCCAAAACAAACAGTTCCAAGTAAATAAACCCAAAGTAGTTGTACCCCTTCAGAGTTCACATTCTGGTTGCGCTCAATCATGATCACAATCGGCAAACACTCCTCACATAACCCTTTGCGTTTGCGCACCCTGACAAAACCTGCGTCCTTGACACAGCCTCCACAATACGCAATTGGGCACATGTAACACTGAAAACTCCCTGGCTTAGTGCAAGCAGAGCAGAAATGCCATCCTGTTCATACATACATAAAAAAATAACACATGTATGGTAATGCAACAACAACAGCTGCATATAAAACCCCCACTGTGTTACAGGAGCATGGAAAAACTGCTGTGCTGTAAACCACATCAAGCAGTATGCAGGATCATGGAAAAATTGCTGCAAAAACCCACATCCAGCACTATGCAGGATCATGGAAAGATTGCTGCATAAAAACCCAAACCAAGCATTACTATGCAGGATCATGGAAAAATTGTTGCGTAAAACCCACATCAAGCACTATGCGGGATCATGGAAAAATTGCAGTATAGACCCACATCAAGCACTATGACGCAGGAGTATGGAAAAATTGATGCACAAAAACCCACATCAAGCACAAGAAAAACTGCAAAAGGTGCCAAGGGGAGGGAATTCACCACAAATCCATGCGCCTTTCTTCTTGAAAAAAGCAGCATCGCGACCAATGCAGTTCAAGTGATACGCCTTTGGACAAGATCTGCAGCAACGATAATGTGATGATTAGCAGGCCAATTTTCTTCTGCATATACCCAACTGCTTGGTTTTTTCAAGAGAAGAAGAATACAAATGCACCCTAATTCTCCTCCTTCTCCACCTCCTCTTCCATCTCCAGAAATCAACCATCTGAGATCCCCACAAGAAGCTTCTCTTGATTGTCCATGGCAAGCAGAATTTGACAAGAGGATCTGAGGTAGGTGCATGCAGCAGCCATACTTTTTGTCGCACATTACAAGATCACCACCATCAAAGCATATGTAGCAAACATCTTCTTCTTCTTCTTCTTCATCTTTCTTTCGTTCATCATTACTACCATGTCCTCCTCCTCTCCTCTTGCTGCTGCTGCTGCTACTGCTGCTAGGTTTCTTCTTCTGTCGCTCGTCCTGCAGTAATGCTTGAACACGCTTCTTCTCATTCTGATGATATGACGCCGCTTCCTTTCCCAACTCCCCTTCATCCCTGCGTACCGCCTCCTCCTCCTGACGTGGGTCTAGCGTTGTTGGGTGTTGTTGTTGCAGAGCTTCGGGAGCTTCCGACATCTGCTTCTCCTCCTCCTCTTTGACTCGAGCTGCTGTTTCGAGCTTTTGACGTTTTGGTACGTCTTCTTCTTCTTCAGCAGCAGCAACTTCTGCTGTTTCTTCTTCTTCTTCTTCTTTTTTGCCTTTCACAGTCTCCTCCAGATTCATGGCTTCTTGTTGACGACCTGCCGCTGCAGATTCTTCTTCAAGTTTGGAGGCTACAAAACCGACGTCTTTGACAACAACATCACTCGCAGTTTGTGCGAGGACTAAGGTTTGAGCATCATCATCATCCATGGACTCGATGCAGCTTCTTTCCTCTTTCTTCTTCTTCTTCTTCTTCTTCTTCTTCTTACTTTGCCTCTTCTCGTGGATTGCACTCGTTACAGCTTGTTGTTGTTGTTGTTCTTCTTCTTCTTCTTCTTCTTCTTCCTCTTACTGTGTCTCTTCTCGTAGATTGCTGCACTCGCCGCTGTTTGTTGTTGTTGTTGTTGTTGTTGTTGTTGTTCTTCCTCTTACTGTGTCTCCTCTCGTAGATTGCTGCACTCGCCGCTGTTTGTTGTTGTTGTTGTTGTTCTTCTTCTTCTTCCTCTTACTGTGTCTCTTCTCGTAGATTGCTGCACTCGCCGCTGTTTGTTGTTATTCTTCTTCTTCTTCGCAATCCTGCTATGTTGGGACCTGAAGCCGTGAAATTTTTTTTGTTGCCCCCTCTTGTTCAATTTTTTTTCACCAGAAGAAGTCGCGCAGACGACGCATCGATATTGCTGGGAGCTGACATCGCAGAGGCACATGAGCGTTCTTTGTCACGAAAACATCAATAATAGATATGCCTTAGATTGACAATCACAATCTCGTCGATGAGGAAGGATTGTGAACATCGTCGCTCGTCGCTCGCATATAGCTGCTTCCGAGTTGTGGGTGGGGAAGAGGAAGAGAGAGAGAGAAGAAGGGAAGAGGTGTGGACGGCAGCGAAACTCAGAGAGAAAGCGCAGGATTAGGGTTAGAGGAATTAGGGTTTACTGCGAGACAAAGCCAATCTCTCTCTCTCTCTCTCTCTCTCTCTCTCTCTCTCTCGCACAACAAAGGAAGACAGACAGGCCACATGGGGACACATCTTGCGACTTCTCGACGGAATTGCGAAAGGAAAAGCTTCTTCAGTTTCTGTGTTTTCCCTGGAGAAGATTTCGGCAACCAGGAATAACGGTGGTGTTGTGTATGAGAGAGGGAGGGAAGGAGGGAAGAATGTGATGCTCCAGGAAAATGCGAAAGGGATGATGATGATGAAGATGATGCTCAAGCTAAGATTGGATTCAGCTGCTGCAGCAACAAAGCCAATCTGCAGTTTGCCAATTTATGGTATGCGTCTTGATCATCTCTGCAAGCTCAAATTTTGGGTTCTGCAAGCTCAAAGTATGCATTTTTAGCATCATGATTTGGTAGTGCCAGTAATCATGCTGGAAAGGGGAAGAAGAAGAAAAGGAACTAGCCTGGTAATCTTGATGCCAAATAGGGTTTAGGAGGCTGATTAGGAAGGAGTTTTTTCCAGCATCATTTTTCTTCTTTTGTTGATCCACAGTCCTGGGCTTTTAGAGTAGCATTATTAGCATTACACATCTTGTTGTATTAAGCTTTTTATCACCAGTGTTCTTCCAAAGATCTACACAGCAAAGTCTCAAGGAGAAGGAAGCGGAGGCGGCTTGGTCAGTTTGTTTTTCAATTGTGTTTTTTTCCTTCTTGGCTTGAAGATATGTGGGCAAGTGTAAAGTGAGTGAGATGAATTGGTGTTTGTTTTTTTGGTTTTGCAGGCAAGTTGAAGAAGATCTGTGTTTTGCAAAATGGCTTATGGTTCCTCCCAACTTTTGATACCAAATTTTGTTGTTGTGATGTGTTGCAGTACTGATGTTGGATTCCTTCCAAAATGACATTGACAAGTCTGAGAGTATTGTTGGATCCAATTCTTATACACCTCTCTCTGTCTACATCAATCACCAGGAGCTGATGATGTCAGTGGCTAGTTAGTCATTTGCAGCTAATTGTCACTGCTATTCATGATGGAAGATGATGGCCTTCTGACACTTTGTGTGAGAAACTCATTGTACGGTTAAGACTGCATGCAATGTTATGTTCAAATTTGTTGTTGTGTGAGATTTCTCTGCAATTTTCATATATGTCTGTATATGTCATTGGATCCAAGGTTGGGTAGTCGAGATCTAACTGTATTGTGAGTGTGTATCTCTTTTGCTTGGATGGTTGCATGTATTCAAAACCGTTGGAAGAATTATGTGTGCATTTCACTGTCAGCTCAGTTCACAAATTTTTATTTGCATCATAGAGAGATTACTTAGGATTGCCTTTTTCTTCAGAATTGCTGATGGTTGTTGTGGAGTACAATGTTCACTTCTCTGAATTCAAGAGACATAACAGGAGTTTTGTTTATTACAGACGGATTTTGCCACTTATTTTGTTTTTCGTAATGGATATCATGATGCAGATATTCCATGAACAAGAATCGTGGGCTGAAGATTCAGGTTTGTCTTTTTGTTCCCCTCCCCCTACTTCCCACTCCATCCCTTCTTAAGCAATTTGAAATCATGGATGTCTTCTTTGAGAGAGTGATAAGCAACATGTGCAGTTGGGTTGCAGTCATGGCAGACTGCAGCATTTTGCAACGAACGCACAACATTTTCTGAAAAAGAACAAAATCGTTGCATTTTGCAACAACCTAATAATGCCCACATACAATCTAGGATCGAACAAAGCAAAAAAACGCTATTAAACAAAAACCCGCCATTGGAATTGATGATTGGGAACAATTGTTGATTTGAAGCCCTCATTGATTCTTAGGTTATTATGAAGGGGGAAGTGTTTTGCTTTTGGAATTTGCCTTAGTTGGGGATCGGTTTCTTGAAAGTCCCTTAAAAATCAGTGTTAGTGTTTTGGCTTCAAACACACAATAGTGAAAGAAAACATCAAGGTGTAACTCACATTGCTTTTGCAACTTTGCCTAAAATTTGACATTTCAAATTTGAGACCTTTGTATCATGTACGTGGCAATAGAAAATCCAAGGATTTGTTACTTCTTATTTTGGTTTTCGACGATGAAAGAGATTTTGATGGAATGCACACTCAATTTGATATCCATATCCCCATCTCATATGGACATAGTCGAAAACAATTGTGCAATCTTGTAAAGCACATATTGCATCAAACTATGTGGAGGCCGAATTCCCCAAGATTTTTTGCTTTTTAGATGGAAATGTATTTTTGTGTTTTTACATTCACAATAGTGACATCTAAGCACCAAATAAAGCTTTTTTCAAATTCCACAATCCCATCAACAAAAGCATGTTTAATTACAAATCACAAGTTTAGTTTTGGGCTTCTTAACAACTAATGACTATATTCATGGATTTAGGGTTTAGGGTTAAGACCCTAAACCCATTGTTTTTCCTTTACACTTTAAAGTACTAAAAATCAATTGTTGTTCCTTCTTACTAGGACTTTCTAGTACCACAATTGCACGTGGAACATGCAATTGGACATCATAGATTCCACATTCACACATTCACAAATGGGAAAAGACTAATAAACCTTTAATACCTTAGATTACAAAGTAAGAATGTATTGAAGGCAAGTTTTGGTCTTCTTAACAACTAATGACTAGATTCATGGATTTAAGGTTTAGCGTTGAAACCCTAAACCCGTTGTTTTTACTTTATATTGTAAGTACTAAAAACCAATTGTTGTTCTTTCTTACTAGGAATTTCTAGTACTACGATTGCATGTGGAGCATGCAATTGGACATTATAGATTCCACATTCACAAATGGGGAAAGACTAATAAACCTTTAATACCTTAGATTACAAAGTAAGAATGTATTGAAGGCAAGTTTTGGTCTTCTTAACAACTAATGATTAGATTCATGGATTTAGGGTTTAGTGTTGAAACCCTAAACCCATTGTTTTTACTTTATATTGTAAGTACTAAAAACCAATTGTTGTTCTTTCTTACTAGGACTTTCTAGTACTATGATTACACTTGGAACATGCAATTGGACATCATAGATTCCTCATTCACAAATAAGAAAAGACTAATGAACCTTAGTACATTAGATTACAAATTAAGAATGTATTCAAGGTCATGGTACCATATTCGACTCAACAAGACCATGAAATCCAATCCTTTTTAACCAATGCATGAAAGTTTCATTTGATGGTGTAGAAGGTACCTTGTTTGGTAATGCACACCTTGAAGCAAATGGGTTGAATTACAAGTTTGAATTATCATCCAAACACTTCGTACAAACCAAACACCCAACACATGATGCCAAATCATCGGAAATAGGTTACCATGTTAGGTCAAGGCCAATCCACAAGGTAACCCTAGTAACCCACATTGTTCAACATGTGGTTGGCCTCGAACAAACAATAATACATGGAAAGCAAAGCCAATCATTGCTCGAATTCACTCAAGCCAAATGGGCCACCCTTTAGAAGCCTTTGGAGTCTATCACATGGATTGACATAATGAAACCACACTTGGGTCACCTTCAATAATAAGTGATCTTGCAAGGGGCACTATTTCCAATGTAATTTACATTGTTTAATGCTTCACTCACACGGTGAATTTTTTGCATGAGCTTGGAGAGTTTTTAAACCCTTCATTCTTACGACATTCCCTTTGAAAGTTGTTAATTCTAGGGACGACAATTCATCCATTGGTTTAAATAGGACATGTTTAAGTTCCAAAGAAGGCTTCAAATTGGAATCTATTTGCCTAATTCTTTAAGTGTGGAGGAATGTAAAGATACCTTTCGAAAGTTTTCTTTTGAAAGTTTTCTTTTCAAGAACATATTCACAAGCATATTTTCAATATCTTATGCATATCGATTTTCATCCCAATTCTCTTGAATTGAATTTGAGCTCAATTCAATATATTTGAATTCAATTCAATTCGTAAGTACTGTCATTTTATATTTTTATTTGAAAATGAAACTTAATTTTCATAAAATCAATTCAATTTTTTCATCAATTGACCATCACTAATAGTGTACAATAATGAGAAAGCCCAAATGGATGAAATTATTTGTCCTAGCATCATTATTCTAAAGAAAGTTGCAACATTATAAGAAGTTCATTCCAATAATGTGCCCAATACGACAATCATGATCAAATTATAAAACTATAAAAAGACCATAAATTGAATCCACCAACATAATTTAAACTTTAAAGTTTTAAAAAACCCAATATAAGTTGTTATTTAAAAACTAATTTCAACAAATCATTTGTAAATATTTTTGGAAAGTCGGGGGTTTTTTTTTTTTTTTTCAAAATTTAAAGACATCAAATTCTAACATCCACATCTATGGAGACAAGTCCAATAACTTGCAAATGGATGAATGAAGGATGAAATCAATGAAAATCCTCATCTTTTAATTTTTACCTATAGCTTTTCCACCAAGCTTGGTTTTCTTTTTCTCTTCAAATAGTTTCACATTTATTTTTATATTTTTAGTACCCTTTATTAGGCTACTAAGCAATTTGTTCCTACTATTTTTTATTATTTTTTAATTTTATGAAAAAAACATGGGGAAAAGAAATATGTTCATCATTAGAGAAAAAATATTACTTATAAAACCAAGGGTGTAATGGGGTGGAGAAAGAGAGGGGGTTTGGGGGGGGGGATCCTAAAAGAAATCCTTATTATGATATGTAAAAGATGTAAAAATAGAGAAAGACAAATACCTTCACTAGTAAGTTCACTAAATTATCACACGTGCTTGGAAAGAAAAGGCCTACATATAAAAGACAAACAACGAATAAAGGAATCTCTTTCTCTCTCTCTCTCTTTCCAAGAGTGAAAGAAAAGTTAGGAAATGAAAAGAAGAAGAGGTCAAAAGACAAAACAAAGTCCATGGTGTCAAATGAGGGTACAAAAAAAGAGGACCTCGAATGGGACTTGAATGAGCCCTTGGGATTGAGCGAGAATTTGTAAAAGAAGAAGAAGAAAGAAGAAGAGACTTGGGAAATTTTTTGGGACCTTGGATGAGACCTCGTACATAGGATCTCACATCTCCATTGGGACCCTGGATGAGAACCTTGGAATGTGAACCTTGGAGGGAGGCATTGGATGGAAAATCAGATGAAACTGTCAGAAGATCTCAAGATGGGCCCTTGGATGAAAGTATCTTGGATGGGATCTGAAATCTCCATGAAACCTTGGATGAGACCTAGGAATGGAGAGAACCTTGGGGAAGGAGACATTGGATGAGACCTAGGAATGAGAGATTTCATATCTGGATGAGACTTCGGGGACCTTTGAAGAAGGAGACAGTGGATGGGACCTCAAGATGAATGAAATTTTGGCAAAGATCTGGGGATGGAGCCTCTGATGTAACCTCAAAAATATGAGGACCTTGGATGGGATCTCGGATGGTGGATGGGATCTTGGATAGGAACCTCGGATGGGGATCTCGGATGATGGATGCAATCCTGGATAGGAACCTCGGATGGGATCTCGGATGGTGGATGGGATCCTGGATAGGAACCTCGGATGGGGATCTCGGATGATGGATGGGATCCTGGATAGGAACCTCGGATGGGGATCTCGGATGATGGATGGGATCTTGGATAGGAACCTCGGATTGGGATGTCGGATGTGGATGGGACCTCGGATGGTAAGTAGGTGCCTACTATGGATGAGACCTCCTCATGGATGAGACAACGAACTCAGGATGAGAAATGAAATGAAATTTCGAAACGCAGGAAAGATGCAGGTAGGTAGGTAGGTAGGTAGGGAGGGAGGTAGGTCGGTAGATGGTAGGTAGGTAATTTGGATGAGACCCCGTGGATGGACGGATGGATGGACGGATGAGAGAGATCTTTGGATGAGAAATGACATGAATTCAAAACGCAGCAAAGCAGCAGGCAGCAGAAGAGTAGCTGAGAAGAAGAAGAAGAGAAGAAGAAGATGAAGATGAAGATGATGCGATTTGAGTGAAGCTTCAGGCCGGGATTGTAAGCGAAAAGATTATGGCAGCAGACGAGCACAACAGAAAGGGTTACCAGTTTCCTGTTCTTTCTCATACCAGGTTTGTTTTTTTTGTTTTTGTCTTTTGGTGCTGCTGAGATTTGAAGTCTGGTTGATAAGATTTTGTCCCTTCTTCTTCTTCTTCTTCTTCTTCCTCCGATTTTTAGGGTTTTGGAGGGAGGCCTTTTTCCTCTTCATCTTCTTTCTGATGGGTATGATGATGATGATGATGATGATGATGATGGTGTTGATGATGCATGAATGAAAGGTATACTTTGCAACTGAGATTTTCATTTTTATTTTTATTTTTTGGGTTTGATAAACTAAATCAGTGTTTTGTTCAAAAGTTCCAGATTATACCTATACAGAAAGATTAGGATTTTATGTTTCTTTGAGATGTTTTGAAGGTAATCTTGAAAAGTGTTTTTTCCCCCAGTTAGGGTCTTTTGTGATGAATTTTGTTTTGTTTATTAGACTGAACAACTATGGTAACTCTCAATCTGGAGGAATTTTTTAAAAAACTGATCTGATTCAAAGTAGTGCCTGCCCTTGCTTGATTGATTCATGCATCTTGCAGAGTGAGATGATTCCTTTTGAGGTGTAGTATATTTTAATTGAGCTGGAATATATTGATTGGGGGTGTATTTTTTAGGGTTGTGCATTTCTTCAACAAACAGACAATGGGTGGCAGATCAGAAATTTCTTGTTATTACAAAATTGCAGGTGGTGATGGCAAGAAGGTTTATGTCTTCTAAAGGGTCATTGTGGTGAATGAATGGGGGGGGGGGGTCAGCAGCTGTAAACATTGTGTGCCTGGAAGAAAGCAAAACAGTTACTATGTTACATCTGTGAAGCAGGGAATTGGGGGCTGGTCTCTTGATGTAGAAGTCAACTTGATGGCCAAACTATCAAATGTGTAAGTCTTTGCAGCAAACGAGTATTTGTTTCGCCAAATGTTGTTGCTGTCCACAATCAAAAAACTCATTGGGTAACAGTACATGATGAACCTTCTTCTATTAGGTGATAATCAGTAGTTCTTGGTCATGCAGAAACTGGTTCATCTGTTTCTAAGGTGATCAATCCAATTGTTGAAAACTGCATCTTTCTTTCTGAATGAATTGGCTACAGAGAACTTACACCTTCAACTCACATATCTCTCTTCAGGTTTTGACTACAAGCCACTTTTTCTTTCAAGTCTGTATGTATTGGGGAAGAGAGAGGGCTTGGAGGCAATGAAATTCTGCATCGAGTAAGCTGCAGTTGATGTCTGGGGCAACTCTTTTTCTGGAGGAGAGATTGCAGATTTGTTCTTGAGGCTTGTGTAATGTAGTGTATGAAGTGCTGGCAAACACTGGAAGAATGTCTCTCTCAGACAAGCATACCAAATAGAGCAAGCTAATTACTGCAGGCACCAACCAGTGGGAGTGTGACCTTGAGAGTCCCCTTGCAAGATCAGTGAACACAGAAGGCCCGTAATGCTGCAATGGGTCAATGTTATGGAAAGGCGATTTCAGCAGATGATTTTAAACAGGAGGAAGTGAGCACAAAGCCTGCAAAATATGGGTCCAACAACAGTAGTCATGGGAGCTCCAATAGAAGCAATGATGGTGGAGTATCGCCATTGAGATATAAAACTTCCTTCAATAGTCTACAATCACCCAAACATCCATCAGCTAGCCCTGTCCCTCACTATGGAAACTCACCTTCAAGCACACCTCGTCGGCTGTTCAGGCGTCCATTTCCACCACCTTCACCAGCTAAACACATTCAGTCATCTCTGGTGAAAAGACATGGCTTGAAGCCCAAGGAAGGGACAATACCTGAAGCACCTGAAACAGAAAAACCTCTCAACAAGTTTTTTGGATACCCTAAAAACTTCACATCCAAATATGAGCTTGGACATGAAGTTGGCAGAGGCCATTTTGGACATACATGTTATGCAAAGGTTCGGAAAGGAGAGCTCAAGGGGCAACCAGTTGCTGTCAAGATCATTTCCAAAGCCAAGGTGCTTATCTCTTGACCCAATTCCCTCATCAAAATTTACTTGATTAGCCTCATCAGTTTGGAGTATAAGGGCAAGTAACTCTATGTTCAAATACTCTGAAGTAAGGGGACAACAGGGAATGTGAAAAGTATTGGACAAATGTTAGAAAGTGTGGACTGATTGGTGGTAATCTGAATTGGGGCCACCAGATGACAACTGCCATTGCCATAGAGGATGTGCGAAGGGAGGTGAAGATACTCCGAGCTCTATCAGGGCATCAGAACTTGGTGCGCTTTTATGACTCCTGCGAAGACAATCTCAATGTTTACATTGTCATGGAGTACGTGCTTCTTCACACTGAGCAAAACTTCCTTCATCACCACCTTAATGTTATGAGGATTCTTATCATTTGGCAGCTTGATAGTTGAGTTTTTATCTAACTTAAAAGTTTATGTTTTGGATGTTTTTAGGTTATGCGAAGGGGGTGAACTTTTGGATCGAATTTTGTCTCGGTATGTTCCAATATGAACCTTTGGGAGACTCTTGTTTCTGTTGTTGTCCTTGCTTTCCGCTGCAGTATAGTGAAACAAATCCAAGATACCAAAATATTAACCAACAGTGGAAGCACAAATAGCACTTGAAGGTCTCATGTTTTGTAGCACATGTGGGAAATTGTAACCTTTCAGATAGGTGTGAGAGCCCACACATCTATAACCTACCTTTTTCACTATGATTGGTGTTGGATGTGTGTGTTGAGCAGAGGAGGGAGGTACACAGAAGAAGATGCAAAAGTGGTTGTGCATCAAATTTTGAGCATTGTGTCTTTCTGCCATTTACAAGGTGTTGTGCACCGTGACCTCAAGCCTGAGGTACCTTCTTTTCAACACCCGTCTTCTCAGTTGATGCCAATTCTCTCTTCCTGGGAAGACTGCAGGAGAGAGGCAGGTTTTCATGGACAGAACTGGAATTATAATCACCTCTGATAAACATATGGGACTCACCATTTGTGGGCTGAATCTTTTGTTAATTTGATGTGTGTAGAATTTTCTTTTCACGACCAAGGAAGAAAATGCTCAGTTGAAGGCTATTGATTTTGGGTTGTCAGACTTCATCAAGCCTGGTATGATTGGATGATGCTGATTCATTTATGGATGGCATTCATTCTTTGCATCTGACAAGTGTGTACTTTGCACTTAGCTTATTTCATAGCAGTTCTTGTTGCCATCAGTAGAGACAAATCTTGTTACCAAGGGATTAGAAGCATTGCAAAGGTTTTACGTGAAGAAATTGTGCTAGAATGTTCTAGTGTATACACCTTGGTGGTAGGTCCCTGCAGTTTATCCCTACCACCTCTGATCATGTAAGTGTGGGAGAGTAAATGAAATGTGTTGTTTGGTGGATTGATATGGGGGTTGCAGATGAGAGACTGAATGATATAGTGGGGAGTGCATACTATGTTGCTCCAGAGGTTCTACACCGTTCATATTCAATGGAGGCAGATGTGTGGAGTATTGGGGTCATCACATACATTCTTTTGTGTGGCAGTCGCCCATTTTGGGCTCGCACAGAGTCTGGAATCTTTCGGGCAGTGCTGAGAGCTGATCCTAGCTTCGAGGAGGCCCCTTGGCCTTCTATATCTCCTCATGCTAAGGATTTTGTGAAACGTCTACTCCACAAAGATCTTCGCCGTCGCATGACAGCTGCACAAGCCTTAGGTATTTCAACACTTAGTATGTAAACACAAAGTCTGATATGGAAAGTATGAGTGCAAAGGGCTAGGTATCATTCAGGAGTGTGGGTTATACTTTGAAGATATTTATGGCATTTGTGTTTGGGTCTTTTTAGCGCATCCATGGATTGGAGGGAACCAGAAAATACCCCTGGACATACTGGTGTACAGACTTGTGCGCTCGTATTTAAAATCATCTTCCATGAAGCGTGCTGCCTTGAAGGTGAGTCTCTGCATTTTCTTTCTTGCCTTGGATTTTGCAAGGGGCTGGCTGCATTTAAAGTATGTAGGGTCCCTTTAGGGTTTAACCCTAAGCCCTAAACCCACCCTAAACCCTTTTGGTCCAAATAGTATGGGAAAATAGTTGTCTTCATTTGGGCAGATTGATTTGGTGGGTCTCATGTGAAAGGAGAGTCTATAAGTGAATTCAACTCAAGGCGATGATGTTACTGACAACAAGGCTTTCGGCTTCCACTTAACTGTCTGATTGGATATGGTTAGCACATAACAGTTGCTGCTGCAATGTGAAAGGAAAAAAAGTTACTGAAGATCTATGTTGGCTTGCTGCAGGCACTGTCAAAAACTTTGACAGAGGATGACCTGTGTTATTTGAGGGCTCAATTCATGCTTTTGGAGCCCAACAAAAGTGGTCGGGTCTCCTTTGAGAATTTCAGAATGGTGCGGGCTCTTGTTATACCACCCTTTTGCATTTTGACTCTCTGACCTTTAGACTGCCAACATTAGGAACCAACTCTTTTGCAAAATTACACTGTGAGCAGTATCAGTGAAAACATTGGTACACAGTTTTTGAGTTTTCCCAAACTCAAGAGGCCCTCTAAGTGGTTACAAGATTTTTCCTTCTGCAAATCATATGTTAAGAGGTTTTTTTTCTAGATGGGGTTATGGAGAGATTTGGATTGTAGTCGTTCTCATTCTGTCTCAGTGGAATCTCTAACTTGCTTTTTTGGTTTCCATTGGTTTCTTTCTTGGGAGAGTAAATGCGGAGCATTCTTCTATGCTGCTTTTCAGTTGGCCAAATTACCTCATCTTAATCATTGTTTTTTGGGTGGAGCAGGCATTGCTTAAGAATGCAACAGAAGCGATGAAAGAATCTCGAGTCACAGAGATCTTATCCACTGTAGGTTTCTTCAGCACTTTCTATCAGATTTTGCACTAGTCAGAGGGGGCATGTGGTCTTATATAGTTCATGGTTAACAGTTTCAGGCTTTGGGTTTGAGATTTGCAGTCAAGAATTTGTGTGTAATGCAAGATTGTAGCATAAGTCAAAAATGAGAAGGATGGAAGGGAGAGAGGGTGTTTCCAATTTGAGACATGGTGGCAGGGTTTTAAAGTTTGGTGTTAACACAGCTTTTTGTGTGGGACGTCCGACACAGATGGATTCACTATCCTTCAAGAAGATGGACTTCCCAGAGTTCTGCGCGGCAGCTACAAGTGTGCATCAGTTGGAAGGCACAGATAGGTGGGAACGACATGCACGGGCAGCTTATGATATTTTTGAAAAAGAGGGCAACAGGGTTATTTCAGTAGAAGAACTCACTCGGGTATGCTCTCTTAATCCACCCCTCAGAAGATGCCAACCAAGACCTTAAAGTGATGTAACTTTAAGGTCTTGGGTGGGCAGATTACATCATTTTCTTCATCATATTATACAACATAATCTTCCGGTTTTGAACACACTCATAATAGTGACCAAAATGATGTCATGGAGTGACCTTGCCCTTGCCAATTATGCTGTTGGGTGCACTGATGGGTTTTTGCTAAGAAAGAAGTTTCTGAGTCACCAAGCCTTTCAACAGTCAGTACCCTAATATTACTATCCACCAATGGGGCAATTTTTTGCAGGAGGTGGGATTAGCATCTACAGTTCCAGGACAAGTGTTTCATGAGTGGGTACGGCAAACAGATGGAAGGCTGAGTTACATTGGTTTTACAAAGCTACTCCATGGTGTAACTGTGCGGGCTGCTGCCACTCGGAGTCATCGATAAACTCCCCCAAAAAAACCTGTCTATTATCAGTGTTCATTCACAAATGACAAAGGACTTCATCGCATTTGTGTCAAAGACGCTCTGGTGTTCTCACTTGGAATCTGTGTCATCTGTCACCACACGTTTGTTCCCATTACGTACATACTTGCGTTTCTATGCCATAATTTTATTGAGAGTAAGTAATTACTGCTTTGATCTCTTCAGTTTCATTACTCTATAATTGGTGGGAGGGGGCGAGGGGAGGGGGAAACCACACACATAAGTTGCAGTATAACCAAATTTATTACTCACCAGTTTGGCTTAGTAGAGGAAAAAAAATTTGGAGTCAGGATGTTTTGAACTCTTCAGGATCAATCGCCACATGAGCCCCGTTCCAGGCGCGCCCAAATGATGGAGGATTGACACACTTTCTTTTTTTTGTAAGTTTCTGAATTTGGAGGTTTATTAGAACTGGCCGAAATGTTGGGGGCATTATTATTATAGGGGAAGTTATAGTGTAATTAGAGACGATCATTGGTGGGTGTGTACAGGCCAACCACCAGCAACAAGGAGTTTGTAATAAGTGGTCAATTTGTTTCCAATTGTATGTTTGGTGGTGCAATGGTGGCATGTTTTTGTCTCTCATCTCCTCTCCTCTCCTCTCCTCATGCAAAATGTACCCAATTTGCTTGTCTACGTTCCTGAAGTTTATTAATGCATTTGGAGCACTCAGTTGTAAGACCCGTCCCACTCCTAAAAAGTAGGCATAAAACCCCTCGTCTTGCAGATTCTGGTTGTATAGGGAAGATTACAAGAGGATTACAACAAGGAGAAGATTATGTTTCAGAAAATCTTTCCTTTTTTCAAGGTGAACAGATTCTATTGTAATAGTAAGCAGATTATAACGAGATTACAACTATGTGAAGATTATGTTTCATGGAATCTTCCTTCTTTTCAAGTTTTTAGCAGAATCCTTTGTAGATAGTAAGAAGATTATGACAAGATTAAAACTAAGAGAAGATTATGTTCCATAATAAGTATCTTCTTTCCAAAGGTTTTTAACAGATTTCCGGCTGTATCAAAAGATTCCGAGAAGGATACGGTAGGTATCAAAAGATTCCGAGAAGATTACAGCATGTATCAAAAGATTCCTAGAAGATTACGGCATGTGTAAGAAGATTCCGAGAAGATTACGGCATGTATAAAAAGATTCCGAGAAGATTACGGTATGTACAAAAAGATTCCGAGAAGATTACGGTATGTACAAAAAGATTCCGAGAAGATTACGGTATTTATTATCATCAGGAACGAGGTTCCCACGACGACGACGACGACGACGACGACTTCATCTCGTGATGGCAACGTTCATCTACCTCATGATACCGACGTTCATCTATCGGTGCGTTCATCCTGTCTCCTGATGACGACGTTCATCTGTCGGTGCGTTCATCCTATCTCCTGATGACGACGTTCATCTGTCGGGGCGTTCATCTATCTATCTCATCATGACGACGTTCCCTCTCACTGAACGTCTTTCGTTACACGATTGATGAAGTTCCCCATCGGGGATCGTCATGTTGAACGCGTTGTTCCCATCAACGGCTACATTTGAACGGAAGCTTTGAACGGAGGCCCTTCTTTTTTGTTTGTTGTTGTCGTTGATGCGGTTTTGCTGTTGGTTCGCTTTGCTTGCGGCGGTTTTGTTTCTTGCTAGGCCTGGCGCTTTGCTGCTGATGTTCGTTCTTCGAACGAGGCTTCCAGGAGGACTCCTCAGGAAGCTCAAGAATTAATAACTGTAACGTATTTTCAACCACCTCTTCTCTTTCTTAGGACATCAAATCAATTAATCCTTTTTGGCTTTTTCCTCATTATGCAAAACCAATCGTGTTGTTAGATAGTGCAAAAAACAAGAGAATACTTTACTCGTTTGCTCACACAGATGGTTCTTGTTTCTTGTTGTTCTTGCTGTTTTCGTAGGTGTGCTGCTGCTGCTGAGAGTCATTATTAGTTTGTCCGACGATTACGACAAGTCGGTGATCATCATGTCGTCGGCGGGAGGGAAAGAGAGCTTGGATTTCCGATTCACAAGATTAGGTTGCTTGATCAGGTGATTCCGCTGTTGTATTTCTTTCTTGTTTCCTCTTCCTCTGTAACCAACAGTCTTCTGCTTTTGGACTTCTGTTTTGGTTTTAAATCCACGGGACGAATCTATTGGACTAGTCCTCCTTTTGGTTTTACGTTTTTTCTGTTTCTTCTTGTGTTTTGGCAATGATCGACCTGCAGTGAGGCTTATCATTTTCTTTGGTGAAGATTTGTGGGCTGGATGAAACTGTAATCTGTTGAGAAGGAAGAGAGAGAGAGAGAGAGAGACGGGGTTTAGAGTTTGTTTTGGTGACGTTTTGCTGGTTTCGCTTGGTGGACTGGACTGCCAATAGAATGCTGTTTCAAGCAGTCTTGGCACAGAGAAAGAAACGACGCCAAAAAGGACTCGCTTGCATGGATAGATTGTCACTCTATTTCCTGACAAGAAAAAACCGATCTTCCTCTCTCCTTTAGCTATATTCAGCAATAGAAGAACCTTTGCCAAAATCTTTCTATTTTATAATTTGTTTCGTCCTTTCTTTGTGTCTCTCTCATCTGTGGTTGATATGCAGGGGCGAAAGCGGAGATTTCTCAACATCGTGATACAGGACTGGAGGTTATTCAGCACCCTGGTATAATACTGGCTGCTTGGTTTCTTCCTGAAGCTTCAACCTGTTGAGCATATAGTAGTTCATTGGCAGTGATCCAAGATCATTGCCTCAATTTAGTTCATTGGCAATGATCTTATATGCAGACTTGGATGAATAAGTACTCTCTCCAACTCTAGAAGGCTACTTCCAGGATGCAGGAAATGCCCAGGGGGTGAATATTCCTTGACATCATGTAGTAGCAAATTCAAATACACCATTGTTTCTGATCACCTCCAAGAATCCAAGGGTGGTTACAATGAGGTTCCTTTGGGCAGGTGTTGTTGAGGGTTTCAACTTTCATTTGAAACGGATTGCAATTGCAAAGAAATAGTAGATAACTGTGTTTCTGATGCAGATTTGAAGAAGTTGCTTCTGTTGAGGCAATTGAAGCAACAGGGCTACCACCCCAAGACAGGGTCTACTGTGGTAGACTGCAAGGTACAAGAGAAATGGGAGCTTGTTTTCGTAAGCTGTTGAGTGGCAAAAGGTATAAGGATGAACCATTGAACCCAAAGGCTTCAGCTGTAGTTCCAGCTTGCACATCTCCACCACACAATGATGGAGGAGCCAAGGCAAGGGTGCAGCTTTTTGGGGACCATCTGTGTCCCTTCACATTACGTGTTCGGATTGCTTTGCAGCATAAGGTAAATCTTTAAATCTGTACTCACCATACCAAACTGCTAAGAAAGTTTCAAGAAGTATTTTATGTTGGCAATCAGGTTGTCTTTGAATGGAAAATAGTCATTTTGTTTAGACATTTCTTGTTGCCCTCATCAGGGGCTGTTTAGTCTCAACCCAGTCCCAATAATTGGGTACCATATGAGTAACTGTGTCAAGGCTATGTGAACAACAGAGAGACCTATGGGGTGAGGAAACTTGCAAACTCAGCACAGAGACCTCTTTACCACTCATCAATGTGTGGTAAAGAAGCTGTAGCAATGTACTGAGATCAATCTTGCCATGAATGCTCCATATCCAGGGTGTTCTTGTTGATTCGACTTGGCTTGCTCCTACTGACCTCACCAACTGCGAGTTCGAGGGAATTTGTCCAGATGGGAAGCTCCCTGTTTTGCAACATGGTACCCACAAGCTCAATGGCTCAACTGACAGCATGTTGGACTACATTGAAGATACCTTCAATCATCCAACTTTGGTGCCTTCAGATGCAAAGAAAAAAGTGGATCATTGGGTTATGTATATCAAGGACACCTTCACTCCTCTTGTTGGGCAGCTATTGTATGATGGAGATCCTTCTGTACAGCAAGAATTAGAACCAAAGCTTGAAGCTGCATTTGCAAAACTAGACAGTGCTATTTGGGAGCATGGGAAGGAGCTGAGTCAATTTTTCTTTGGTCCTCAATTCACCCTGGTGGATGTCTATCTTGTTCCCATTCTCCTCCTGGTTGAGGTTGCCACATATTTTCGTGGGCTTGAAATCAATTCCAAACACTCACATCTGCTTGCCTACAGTAAAGGCATGCATTCCTTCCCAAGCTACAAGCCTGTGAAAGTCGATTTGGAATTGTTGAAGCTGGCTGTGGGCAAAACCTTGTTGGAAAGGGCACCGCCACCAATCACAGTTATGACAGTGCTGCAGCACCGCAGTATCCTCTGGCAGCTGGACAGACTTGTGCAACTGGCAGATATGCTAGCAGTTGCCAAAGCTGGGATAAGAGCAGGAGGTTCGAAGAGACAAGGCAATACACAGATGCAGTCACTCTGGAAAGGCTATGGTTGTCTTCTTGAACTGATGCAAGAGCATGCACAAATGGAAGAGAGAGTTGTTTTTCCTGCTCTTGAGGTGGCTGCTGAAGGTAATGATGATGTATGGTGTGCTCTTGAACCTAAGTGAGTGTTTTCCCTATTTTTTGTACCCTCCCATTGGATGGTCTGTAGATAAATCTCCATTAGTTTTCAATGGATGATTGGATTGATATTTTTTCAAATAATCTTGTTGTTGCAGGAGTGAGTGAAGCAGTACTTGGAGACCATGCACGGGATTTACCAGTAATGAATGGTATTCGTGCAGACATGAAGGGGGTGATGGTCATGGAAGAAGGCAGCACTGATCACCTTGAAGCTCTCCTTGCCCTTGCTCTCCGGCTGCGTACCCTCCAGGTGTGCCAAGAATTTTTGTTGCATCTTCCTTGACTCAGATGCCATTGTATTTCACCATGTTTCTGTTTTCTAACTGACAGCAGATTGGATATGGAGGAGAAATTGCTAGTTGCACATCATATAGATTAATAACAAGCACCTTAAATAACATCTTTCCATTTGGTGATTTTAAATGTATAGGCATACAGCGTGGAGCATTACCATGAAGAAGAGAGAGAGCTGCTGCCAATGCTGGAAGGAGCTGGGATTGGGAGCAAGCAGCAAGAAACATTGATTGGCCAGTGCCTTACAGTGATGGAGGCCTCCCATGCTCATTTACTTCCCTTTCTGTTCCAGGGATTGTGCCCTCATGAAATTCATCAGTACTTGGGAGCGATGCAATCCTCTTCAAAAGAAGAAAATAGTAAAATTTTGGAAAGAGTCTTGCAAGTTATGAGCCTGGCAAGTGAAGAGTATGAAGGCCTAAAGAAAGTGGTTCAGGAGAGGGTGACTGCACTGGCAGCAATGACATAGTGCTTCTATACCATCCAGAAGCCACAGTTTCACAGCCAACAGATGTGCACAAGCCATAGATCTAATTCTCTGTACAAAAAATGATCCTGGTGTCATATGTGGGCTCCCGAATCTCTTCCCCCCCTTACTGCATGCTTTCTCACAAATTGTAGTAAGACTTGAAGAGAAACACATGTCTCACAAACCATAGATGTTCACAAGACAAAAAGTCCACTCTCTTTCTTTTAAAACATGTCATCTCCTTCTTCCTCTGTCTGTCTCTGCAGGTTCAAAGGGTTTGCAACTTAGGAGGAGTACTGCTGCTTCTTCTCAACCCCTCAAGAACATGGATCCTGGTCTTTTCCTGCAAAAGAGGTATGCAGAAGAGTGTACAAAAAATGACCCAGCACGGGGAGGTCTTTCTTTGAAGGGATATCTGCACCTTGCTAGAGACCCTAAGAGTCATTGTGGCAACAGCAAGATTAAAAAAACACAGTCAAGTCCAAAAAAATCAATTACTTAGTTGGTTTCACTAGTAGAGGAGACCCCTAAGTGTGTATGAACCATTGTAACTGATGTTGCCGGAGTGGAGGAGAGACTTGGGTCTGGTTTAATGATTAGAATAGGTACTTAGAATTAGGGGGAAGCTAGACTGACCGACATACAGTACTTGGTGGGTGTAGTAGTGAGGAATTGTCCTGTTATTATTTGGTGAATATATACCTATATATATATATATATAGGCACTAAAGATGGTTATTGAAGCTCCATTTCATGCTTGTTTTCCAGAAGGAAAAAAGAGCAGGGAACCTGGCAAATTCTAACGACTTTTCTGGTAAAACAAACAAACCCCTCTGACCGTATTTGAGCAGGAGGTCTTTAATCTTGCCCCACCACCACCTTCTTCTACGAAGATGATGCTATTTTTGTGCATGGTTGCATCCTCTTCGCTCATACACATATCTGTGTGTCTTCTTCCGCTTTTATCTTTCCCATTTGTTGTTGCTAAATGAAACAAAGTCAGCATTTCTTTTGGCAGCCCTGCTGCACTCAGCAGCCTGTCAGCTTTGTGAAACAGGGTCTAAAGGTTTTTCTAGTCACTACTATTTGTTGTGTGGAAAATCAAAAACTTCTTGACATAGTTGCTGATTTTAGTGTATGGTTCAAGGAGCAGATGTAAAGTGGGGAGCCCCCTCTTACACTGGGCCTAGGCCACACCAATGCACTTAAAACCAATGTAATGCTGCAGATGAAAAGTTCTCATGAACATACTCAGATCACAAGGAACAAGCACCCACCCATGTTGATACCTTTTGCCTTCTTCATTGAGGTTCTCTTACTGACTGTATTCTCTTATGCTCCACCATTAATGTTAGATTTGAACTCTGAGATTTGGATTTTGGTTTAGGGTTTAGGGTTTAGGGTTTAGTGTTTGGATAAACAGAATATATGGACTAATGGTACTTAGCACAAGGTGTATAGCAAAAAAATTATTTATTTATAATTCTCAGGACAAAAACCTACAATGGGTTTTTTCACAAATTTAATATCCAAGTAAGAATGAAGAGGATCATACACCTACCTACTTATAAAGAATGAGTTCTTTATAAGCACCAGAATGAAATTGAGTGAGTCCATATGTTGAGAACAATGGAAGGCCCCACCCAAATCCTCCTCTGCAGGTTCTGCTACTTACTTGCCTTTGGTTTTCAACCTCGAACTGGTTGGTGGCTATTTTAAAATGCCAGTGAGTGAGTGACTAGCCTAGTTCCAACCACTTTTGACCAACAATGCAATGCAATGCCTTAGTAGTTTTTGTTTTTAATCAATTTTCTTGTCAGTGTCCAACCAAAGCGTATTGCCAGAACCACGTGAGAGCATCATGCAGTGCATCAAACTTACTTACAACTCTCAAAGTGAGAGTTTGATCAGGAGATATTTATAACCATCCTGCCCAATAATGCACCTGCCATTCGGTTAACTTAGATAAATTAGCAACTAGACTAGTAGTTCCAAAGAAGTTCACACTCTCAATCCACCTACTATACCTTCAACTCTTTTACCATTAGCCAATTGCATTTTACCATGGCCCTCAGTGCTCGTGGTGCCCTCCCAACTTGCACAGAATGCAACCAACATTGGAAGGAAGGAAGGAAGGAAGGAAGGAAGGAAGGAAGGAAGGAAGGAAGGACGTGTGTTGAAATTTTTAAATTTTGTGACAGCCAAAAAGACAAACTTTAGAAACCCACTATTTCCAACTGAACAGCATTGCAAAATCATTATTGTTCAACAACAATTGGCAGGGAAGCAGAACCAAAATCCAAGCACAAAAAATTGTAGTCTGGCTTACAAGCCTCAAACCTTAACCTGCCAGGGTAGCTCACCATCCATGCTCATAGAGCATGAGGAGAAAGAGTCTTCTTCTAGTTGGGATTTCATCTCCCAACTCGAACCTGCTTTGAAGCCCTTAATGGATGAAATAATCTAAACAACAATCAATCATGGATGAAAGCTGTTTTTTTTTATCACGATACCTCGTGGTACATGGCTAGAATGAAACTTTTTTGTATTCTTGTTTCAAAAAAGTGAAAAACTACAAAAAGTCCTCTTCACTTTCTTTCCACGAGATTGTATAATTTGTCGCCGATTCGTCCAATATTTATTTATTTATTTATTTTTAAAGTTTTTTAAATCTAAATTGTGATGTTGCTATCATCCATAAGACGCTTTAGCAAGATTTGGCTATAACAAAATATGAAAGAAAAAATATTAAATCATTTTTCTACATTTTTGGCTACCTACTAGAACTTAATGTAGAATCTGATGACTTTTTAATTTAAAAAGATTTCAAATTTTGATGATTAAAAACCCTTTTTAAAAAAAAGTGTTTTTTCTCCATTTTCAAAAAAAGTTCATCAAGAAAAAGAAAAAAGAAAACCTAGATAGGCATAGCTCCATCTTTGAAGCTCCATTCTTTTGGTTTTCTTTTCACAATTGTTTGTATAGGAGAAAAGGGGAGAAGGGTTTGAGTATAGATGGGATTTGAGGTTCCAATACAAGGCCAAGCTTTTAGACTTGACAATATTTTTAGAATTTTTCAAAAATGATTTTTTCTCAAATAACACATTTCTCTATGAAGGAAAATGAAGAATCTTTTGAAATATTTTACTTATCTATTTAGGGTTCCCACTGTCATTAAGAATTTGATGAAAATGCAATTCAAATGTGCTCAACACATAACATTCAA